>Ga0247727_10001885_pt1 | contig 48712 bp, 74 predicted proteins | sample WisWelCaveWW1625_FD_202498 | JGI IMG/M metagenome (GOLD analysis project Ga0247727, IMG submission 202498) | Biofilm microbial communities from Wishing Well Cave, Virginia, United States - WW16-25 | ecosystem: Environmental > Aquatic > Deep subsurface > Groundwater > Cave microbial mat | place...
GGCTCTCGTACAGCGCGTCGCGCGGCTCGAGTCGCAGGGCGGCGTGCGTGCCGCGGAACGCGCCGTCGACGACACGGCGCTCGCGGCCGCGCACAGGCTGTACGCCGCCGAGCGCGATGCAGCGATCGACCTCGCGCACACCGGGCCGCGCCCGTCTGGCGGTGTCGGCGGCACCCGACGTGGGGTCAAGTGCCTGCATGCGCACTACGCCTACTGGCTCGCCGGCGGCGACGACCCGGTCGGCGCGTGGGTGGCGCGCCGCCTTGCCGACGGCACCGGGCCTCCCGCGTGATCGGAGCTCCCTCGTGACCCGGATCGCTGCCGTCGATCTCGGCACCAACTCGACGCGGTTGCTCGTCGCCGACGTCGTCGGCAGCGGCGCGGTCGCGCGTGTGACGACCCTCGACCGGCGCATGGTGATCACCCGGATGGGGCAGCGTGTCGACGCCGACCGCCGGCTGCACCCCGATGCCATTGACAGGGTGCTCGCCGTGCTCGACGAGTTCGGCGCGGCGATGCAGACCCACGATGTGCAGCGGGCGCGCGCCTGCGCGACGAGCGCGGCGCGCGATGCCGCGAACCGCGACGAGCTCTTCGATGCCGCGCACGGGCGACTGGGTGTTCGACCCGAGCTGCTGAGCGGCGAAGAGGAGGCTGCCCTGAGCTTTCTCGGCGCGACCGCCGAGCTGGGTGGAGCCGGCGCGCCCTACCTCGTGGTCGACATCGGCGGCGGGAGCACCGAGTTCGTCGCGGGAAGCGACGCGCCGGAGGGGCTCCTGTCGGTCGACATCGGTTGCGTGCGGATCACCGAGCAGTTCTTGCACTCCGATCCGCCGAGCGCCGAGGAGCTTTCGGTCGCGATCGGCCATGTTCGCGACCACCTCGGCGATGTCGACCGGGAGATCCCGACGGCTGCGCGCGCCAAGACGCTCGTCGGGTTGGCCGGCACCGTCTCGACGATGGCGGCGATCGAGCAGGGATTGGCGGCCTACGACCGCGACCGGATCCACGGGTTCCGGCTGACACGCCACGCCGCAGAGGAAGTCTTCCGCACTTTGGCCATCGAGCCGGCGGCGCAGCGTCGTTGCAACCCAGGGCTCGAGCCGGGCCGCGTCGACGTGATCGTCGGTGGCGCGATCGTCGTCGTGGCGTTACTGCGCCATTACGGGTTCGACGAGATGCTCGTCTCGGAGTCCGACATCCTCGACGGCATCGTTCGCACGCTCTGACGTCTCGCACACACGTCGACGCCTCAGGCGCTGGGGTGGCAGGCCGATCGAGTCGTTGTGGAACACGCCAGCCCTCCGGGCGCGAGCGGAGCGAGCGCGACTATCGCTACCTTCGTCGATGCGCTCGAGCGACTCACGCTCGATGACATCCGCGCCCTCGCGATCGATCTCGACGGCATGGTCGCGACGCCGGCCGAGGAAATCGCGGTGACGCGCGCGTTCCTTGCCATCGAAGCCGTGTTGCGCAGATCGCACCGGCTCCGTGAGGCGGCCCACGTCGGGCACCGCGCGAGCGTTGCCGTCACCACGGCTGCCGCGCGCGACGCAGCCGAGCTCCCCGACGCAGCTGTCACGCGCGTCGCACGAGCCGCGGCGACCATCGCGCGCGGGATCGTCGCGGGTGGCGCGGCGGCCGACGAGGTGGCCTTCCTCCTCATCGGTTTCCGGCACGCGCGCGCCGTCGCGCTCCTCGTGTAAGCGCCGGCGCATCGGAGGGCATGGTTCGCATGGCATCGCCGAGCTACAGCGAGGAGCTCCTGCGGATCCCCGCACAACCCGCGTCGGCCGAGCTCGTCTTGCGGCTCGTCTCGGATCCGAAGGCCACCGCCGCCGAGCTCGCGCGCGCGGTCGAGACCGATCCCGCCCTCGCGGCGCGCGTGATGCGCCTCGCGAACTCGCGCTACTACGGCGCGCCGCGCCGTGTGTCGTCGGCGCAGCATGCCATCGTGCTCCTCGGACGCGACACGGTCCGCGGTATCGCGGCGAGCGCCGCCTGCAGCCTGCTCGACGTGCGGCCCGACTTCGGACCCGAGGGGTTCTGGCGGCATGCGCTGGCCACCGGTGCCGCCGCGTCGGTCGTCGCGGGGCGGGTCGGGTTGTCGACGGCGGACGCGTTCAGCGCGGGCCTGTTGCACGATCTGGGTGCGGTGCTCCTGCACCTGCGCGACCCCGACGCGTTCGCCAGGGCACAGCGGCAGCCGACCATGACGGCGATCGTCGCCGCCGAGCTCGAGGCGTTCGGGACCACCCATGCACAGGCCGGCGCCGCGGCGCTCGACGCGTGGGGGTACCCGCCGGCGTTCGTCGAGGCGGTCGCGCTGCACCAGCACGGGGTCGAGGAGCCGGTGTTCGCGCTGGGCCGCGTCGTGCAGGTCGGCGAGGCGCTCGCGCTCGAGCACGAACCGTTTCCCGGCTACCCGCGCGACGTCGACCTCGCGGGCCTGCTCGTCACGGTCGGGCTCGGCGAGCGCGACCTCGGCGCGCTCCGGGCCGAGACGGAGCGTGTCCTGGCCCGCCTCGCCGATCAGTTCGCGAAGGAGCGCTGACCGGTGGGTGCACTCGATCGGCTGGCGGTCGCGCAGGATCGCGCGTTGCAGCGTCTGCGCGAGGGGAGCCCGGATCGTGATCTGCTCGTGCAGCTCCTCGAGACCGCGTGCTTGCTCGAGCTCGCCAAGCTCGACGCCGATCTCGATCTCGCGAGCTGCGTGCAATCCGCAGCCGACGTGATCACGGCGATGTTCCCGGTGTCGGGCTGCTCGATCGTGCTCGACACCGACGACGGCGCTCCCTGGACGACCGAGTCCGGTGCGCCGGTGATCGAGGCGCTCGTGCGCTGCCGCGCGCCCATCACGATCGACGGCGCGGCCGCCGGGGAGCTCAGGCTCGGGCCGCTGACCGCAGAGCTCGAGGCGTCGTCGTTCGTCGTTGCCGCTGCGGGTCAGCTCGCCTCGACGTTCGGCCGTGCCCTCAAGGCCGAGCGGCTGCGGCGGGCGGCCGCCACCGCGACGGCGGCGCGGCTCGCCGCCGAGCTCGACGACGACGTCCCCGCCGACTCGCTCGAGGCGATCGCCAACCAGCTCGCGGCGTTTCCTGGTGCCATCGGCGCCGAGCTCGTGGTCGATCATCCAGCCGTCGGGCCCCCGTTGTCGGTGCGTGCCGGCCGCGCCGACGAGGAGTACAGGCTCGTCCTGTCGCGTGACCTCTCGGGTTCGGGGCTGCTCGCCGCCAGGGTCGCGATGAGCCCCGGCGCGATCGCCCCCGAGCATGCCCTCGGCGAGGTGCTCGACCGCCTCGTCGGTTCGCTCGAGCGGATCGCCCGCACCCAGCAATTGCGTCGTGAGGTCGAGACCGACCCGCTCACCGGCCTGGGGAACCGGCGGCGACTCGATCGCGCGCTGGCCGCCGCGCTGCACCGCGCGCGCCGCTACGGCGAGCAGGTCGCGGTCTTGCTGCTCGACCTCGACGGGTTCAAGGCGGTGAACGACACGCTGGGGCACGCCGCGGGCGACCGGGTGCTGCGCCAGGCGGCGCGCGCGGTCCGGCGCGTGTCGCGCGGTTACGACGAGGTCGTGCGCCTCGGCGGCGACGAGCTCGTGATCGTGTCGCCCACGACCGAGCTCATCGGCGCGATCACGTTCGCGGAGATCCTGCGATCGACGATCGCGGAAACTTGCAGCGCGGCGCTGCCGTCGTCGATCGTGATCACGGTGTCGGTCGGCATCGCGCTCTACCCCGATTCGGGCGACGATGCAGAAGGGCTGCTCCGCGCGGCCGACGGCGCGCTGTACGGAGCGAAGCGCGAGGGCAAGGATCGTGTCTGTGTGGCCTCCGCGAACGATCAGCCCGGCGGTTTGAAGATCGCTTCGCGGTAGTAGCGCAGCTCGGCGACCGACTCGCGGATGTCGTCGAGGGCCCGGTGCGTCTCGGCCTTCATCGGTCGCGCGCGGTACTCGGCGGGGTACCAGCGCCGGCACAGCTCCTTGAGGCTCGACACGTCGATGCTGCGGTAGTGGAGGTAGTCGTCGAGCGTGGGGAGGTAGCGCGCGAGGAAACGCCGGTCGACCCCGATGCTGTTGCCGCACAATGGCGACGTGCGCGGTTCCGGGACGCGGGCGCGAACGTAGTCGAGGACCTGTGCTCCGGCGGTCGCGAGGTCGACCGTCGACGCCTCGATCTGCGGGAGCAGACCCGACTTGGTGTGCATCCGACGGACGAAGTCGTCCATCTCGTGGAGCTCGGCCACGCCGGCGTGCGCGACGAGGTCGATGCCGTCGTCGAGGATCTCGAGCTCGGCATCGGTGACGAGGCACGCGATCTCGACGATCGTGTGTCGCTCGACGTCGAGCCCCGTCATCTCGAGGTCGATCCAGACGAGCCGGGCGTCGGGGGCGGTCACGGGCGGCGACGCTACCGCCGGCCGGGATTCGAATCGCTAGCCTCCCGCACCGTGGTCACCCGAGCTGACCTCGTCGAGCTGGTGGGTCGGCGCGTCCTGTTACGCCCGCTGCGTGTCGACGACTGGGACGTGTGGCGGGAGCTGCGGATCCGCTGTCGCGAGTGGCTCGAGCCCTGGGAACCGGTCGCGGAGCCAGGGAGCCCCGATCCCGTGCGCGACCGCGATGCGTTCCGCAGCCGGTGCGGGGCGTGGGATCGTCAACGTCACTTCGACGCCGCGTACGGATTCGGGATGTTCCGGCGCGACGATGGGCGCCTCGTCGGCGAGGTGAGCCTCGGCTCGGTACAGCGCGGACCGTTCCAGTCGGCCTACGTCGGCTATTGGGTCGACGAGGCGCTCGCGGGCCAGGAATACGTGCCCGAGGGGGTCGCGGTGATCCTCCGGTACGGGTTCGAGACGCTCGGCCTCCACCGCATGGAGGCCGCCATCGTGCCTCGCAACGTGGCGAGCCGGCGGGTCGTCGAGAAGCTCGGGATGCGCGAGGAGGGCATCTCGCTGCGGTTCCTGCAGATCCAAGGGGTGTACGAGGATCACGCGCGCTACGCGATGACCCGCGAAGAGTGGGACGACCGGTTGAGCGAGCTGACCGCGGCCTGGCTCGGCTAGTGGCTCAGGCTGCGGGCGGTGCGCCCGAAGGTACCGCGGTCGGGGGGACCGTTTCCCGCGGCGGCAGGGCGTCGAGCGCGCTCCGGCGCTTGCCGGGGAGTGGTTTGGTGGCGAAGTACTCCTCGACGGTGTCGCGCGAGTGGCGTTCCCACGGGAGGCGACGCCACCAGTCGGAGTAGCGGTCGTCGCCGATCACGATCGGAGGATGGGTGTGCAGGTTCTCCCTGCACACCGGACATCGCGGCGCATCGGTCTTGAGAAGTACCGCGATGCAGGTCGGGCATCGCAACGTGAACATGCCGTCACCTCCCAGCCGAGTGCGGCATGCGCAGTTTAGACCTGTTTTTGGGTTTTGTCAGAGCGCGACGCCCCCGACGTTGCCGGTGGCGGCCCGCCCGGGAACCAGCCCTGGGTGAGGGACCACGTCTGCTGCTCGGTTTCGGTCGCCACCGCGGCATCGAAGTCCGGCTGCCACGGCGCAGCTGCCAGCGTGGCCTTGGCGCTCGCCGCCAGCGCCTTCGGGACCTCGGCCGCGCGCCCAGCCATCGCGACCGCCTCGTCGAGCAGCCGATCGTCGGAGAAGCAGGCCCATGCGAGCCCCCGCTCGGCGGCCGCGGCCCCGTCGAGCACCGCGCCGAAGAGCACCAGCGCGGCCGCGCCCTGCGGCCCGATCGCCCGTTCGAGCATCCAGAGGTGGCCACCGCCAGGGTGCAGCCCGAGCCGCAGGAAGCGGGGATCGAAGCGAGCGGACTCGCCGGCGAGGCGGAGATCGCAGGCGAGCGCGAGGTTGAACCCCGCACCGACGGCCGCGCCGTTGACCGCGGCGACCGTGGGCAGCGACGAGCGGAGCACGCGGAGGAACCCGTCGTACACGGTCACGATCGTGTCTCGTTCGACGGCGTCGTCGGTCGTCGCGAACCGACCGAGCGCGCGGGTGTTGGCTCCCGAGCAGAACGCGGGCGGATGGCCGGTGACGACGACCGCACCGACGCTGTCGTCGGCTTCGAGCGCGTCGAACGCGGCGACGATCTCGCGCACGAGGGGCATCGTCAACGCGTTGCGCCGCTGCTCGTCGACGAGCGTGAGGATCGCGACGCGATCGCGGGTGTCGATGGCGAGCGGCATCGTGGTTCAGTCGTGCCGCACGACCGCGGGCGAGTGACGGAAGAAGTCCTCGACCTCGCGTTCGTAGCGGTAGCTCGGTGCCTTGACGCCGATCGTGTTCTCGAGGCGGAGGCCTTGGGCGAACGCCTCGACCGTGCCGGCGGTCGTGTAGCGGTAGCGGAACCCGGCTTGCTTGTAATGGCGGTTGTCGAGGCCGCGCCCGAACCGCAGGAGGTCGAGGAGCTCCGGCGGGAGGTTGACGATCCGGAGCAATCGCAGCGGCTCCGCGGCGATGTTCGTGAGCACCGGCGGCATCGCGATCCGGCGCTTGCCCACGATCGTGCACACCTCGCTCCACGGGATCGTGCCGTCGGCCGCGACGTTGAACACACCCGGCACCTCGTGCGTCGTGGCGTACATCAGCGCGCCGACGACGTCGTCTTCGTGGACGAACTGCACACGCGGGTCGAAGCCGAGGATCTCGGGCACGACCGGGAGTCGCAGTGCCTGGGAGACCGGCGTCTCGAGGTCGTCGCCGAGGACGTTCGCGAACCGCAGGAGCGTCACGGAGATGTGCGGGTTGTCGGACGCGAAATCACGCAAGAACGCATCGACCTCGACGAGCGAGCGCTCGACGTTCGTGCGTGGCGCCGTCGTGCGCGACGCCTCCTCACGGAAGAAGTAGGGATCGGTGCTGTTCGCGCCGTACACCAGCCCGCTGGATTTCACGATCACGCTGCGTACCGGGCTGCCGGGCATTCCCGCGGCTGCGAGCAGGTTCATCGTGCCGATCACGTTGATCTCGTGCAGGCTGCGGCCGCTGACGCGCGTCGAATCGACGACGAGGTGGGTGTGCAGGACCGTGTCGACCTGCGTGGCCTGCACGATGCGCTGCAGGATCGAGTACGACGTGTCGGCCCGCACGAACTCGGTGCGTTCGAGCGGCACGCGCGGCTCGCGCGTGTCGAGACCGACGATCACGTCGATGTCGGGTCGTGCCTCGAGGGCCTGGGCGAGCCGGCCACCCCAGAACGTCGAGAGACCCGTGACGAGGACGCGCATCGATCCGCGCTCAGCCGAACCACACGCTCTTGCGCGTGCGGAGCATGTCGTAGAGCGCGTCTTGGATCTGCCGGCGGATTCGCTCGGCGCCGTCCATCACGCGGCTGCGCGAGTAACGCTCCTGGTCTGGCTCCTCGTCGAACCAGATCGGGGGCAGCACGCGGATCCGGAACTTTGCCGGGAGGTACGCGACGAGCCCGAGCGGCCCGAACGCGAGCATGTTCGCCGTGATCGGGAAGTACGGGATACCGGTGAGGCGTGCGAGCCGGCGGCTCTTCCACACGATCGGCATCGACTCCTCCGCGCCGACCACCGCGATCGGCACGATCGGCACACCGGCGCGCATCGCGATCTCGATGAACCCGCCGCGCCCGAACCGCGCGAGCTGGTAACGATCCTGGTACAGCTTGCCGGTGCCCTTGGCTCCCTCGGGGAACACGAGTGCGAGCTGGCGGTCGTCGTGCAGCAGGCGGTACGCGTTGTCGGGGTTCGCGGTGACGCCGCCGACGCGCGACCACAGCGTGCCGACGATCGGCATGCGGCGGAACAGGTACTCGGCGAGCCCGTACACCGGTCGCCCGAGATCGCGCTCGATGCCGTGCATGATGGCCGGCGCGTCGGATGGGATGGCGCCGGCGTGGTTCGAGACGAGGAGCGCCCCACCATCGCGCGGGACGTGCTCGAAACCTTCCCACTCGACCCGGAACCAATACTTGTACAGCGGCTCGTAGAGCGTGCGGGTGAGCTCGCGGAGCGACTCGCTGCGTCCCCACGCGTCGACATCGCTCCGTCGCACAGCGTCGAGCGTGTCGAGGTCGTGATCGTCTTCGTCGGTCGACCGGGGAAACGGCACGAGCTCGCGTGACGCAGTGACCGGCAGGTCGAGGATCTCGGCTCGTCGTTCCTTCTGCTCGGTGTCGAGCGGCTCGCGGCTGGTGGCCATCGCTGCCATTGCACTCGCCGGGCGGGGCGCGCGCCAAACCGTCTCCCGATCGCCCCACGATCGGCCACGATTGTCGGTGGGGGCAGGGACCTGACGCCGGCGTCAGCGTCGGTAGGGTCGCCGCTGCGATGACGTCTCCGCCTGCGCCGCGCTTCCGGGATGCGTTCCGCGCGCTCCGTCACCGTGACTACGCGCTGTTCTGGTCGGCGGCGCTGGTGTCGCAGACCGGCTCGTGGATGCAGAACCTGACGGTCCCGTTCGTCGTGTACCGCGCGACCGGCAGCGAGGCCTGGGTCGGTTTCGCCAGCTTCTGCCAGTACTTCCCGGCCTTCGTATTGAGCCCGATCGGGGGGCTGCTCGCCGATCGGCTGGCGCGGCGGACGGTCACGCTGCTCTCGAACGTCATCGGGTTGGCCGGCGCCGGCGCGCTCGCGCTCGTGTGGCGCGACGGCTCGGCGAGCCCGTGGACCACCGTCGGGCTGGTGACCCTCGTCGGGGTGGCGACCGGGTTGGGCCTGCCGGCCTGGCAGTCGCTGATGCCATCGCTCGTGCCGCCGGCGCTGTTGCAGAACGCGGTGACGCTCAACAGCGCCCAGTTCAACGCTGCGCGTGCGTTCGGGCCCGCGCTCGGGGGTGTCGTGCTCGCGCGGTGGGGCGCATCGACCGCCTTCACCGTGAACGCGGTGTCCTACTTCGCTGTCGTCGGGGCGGTGTACGCGACACGGGCCGCGACCTCGCGGGTCCCGTCCCCGGACGCAGGCGGGCGCCGCGAAGGCCCGCTCGCGCAGCTGCGCGCCGGGCTCGGCTACGCACGGAGCCACCGAGGTGTCTTGCTCTCGGTTGCGTTGGTCGCGTGCATCGCGTCGCTCGGCAGCCCGGTGATCCCTTTCGTGACGGTGTTTGCCAGCGAAGAGTTTCACGTCGGCCGGACAGCGTACGGATGGCTCTACGCGTGCCTCGGTCTCGGTGCGGTCGTCGCCGCGATCCTCTTCGCCGCGGTCGGGGAACGGATCCGTCGATCGCGCCAGGCGTCGATCGCGGCGTTCGGATACTGCGCAGCGCTGATCGGCTTCGGGATCGCGCCGTGGTACTGGCTCGGCATCGTGACGATGCTCGGGATCGGGTTCGGCTACCTCGCGACCGTGAACGCGCTCAACACGTCGATCCAGCTGCTCGTCGACGACGCCTACCGCGGCCGGTGCCTCGCGCTCTACGCGATGGCGATCACCGGCGGCTTCCCGCTCGGCGCGTTCGTGCAAGGCCTGATCGCCGGCGTGATCGGCGTGCGCGCGACCGTCGTCGGCGCCGCGTCCGTGCTGTTGGCGGTGATCCTGTGGGTCGCCGCGCGGCCGCGGCTGATCGGCGCGCTCGACGATCACGAGCTCCGTTCGCTGCCGCCGGTGGTCACGCCCGCACCGCTCCCGTGACGAGCCAGTGGTCGGTGCGGTAGCGCAGACCCATGCCGACCACGCGTGCGCCGAGGAACACGCCGAGCGTCCACCAGAGTGCCACCAGCCCGCCGTCGAACACCAGCACCGCGAGCGCGAACGGCATGAACAGCAGCGAGGCGACGACCATCGCGCCCGCGAGGTAGCGGGTCTCGCCCGCGCCGATGAGCACGCCGTCGAGCACGAACACGATGGCACCGACAGGCTGCCAGAGCGCGACCAGCGGCAGCACGGAGCGCAGCGCGTCGCGGACGGCGTCGTCGTCGGTGAACAGTGCCGTCAGTGGCGCTTGCGCGATCAGCACGAGCGCGCCGGCGATGACCCCGGCGTAGACCCCGAGTTGGAGCATGCGCCTGGTGACGACGCGCGTGCCCGGCGCGTCGTCGGCCCCGAGGTAGCGACCGACGATCGACTGACCGGCGATCGCGATCGCGTCGAGCGCGAGCGCGAGGAAGTACCAGAGCTGGAAGGCGACCTGATGCGCGGCGACGGTCGTGTCGGAGATGCGCGACGCGACCGCGGTCGTCACGGTGAACGCCGCGAGCAACGACGCGGTTCGCACGACGAGGTGACCGCCGACCCGCGCGGTGCGGGCGATCTCGCGCCGGTTCGGGCGGATGTCGGCCCCCGTGCGCCTGCGCGCTCGGAGCAACAGAGCGACGAACGCCGCGGCGCTGAGCGCCTGCGCCGTGACGGTGCCCCACGCCGAGCCGGCGATGCCGAGGTCGAGGCCGTACACGAGGAGCAGCTCGAGCAGGAGGTTCGCGATGTTGGCCGCGACGGCGATCAACAACGGGGTGCGGGCATCTTGGGTGCCGCGCAGGTAGCCGACCCCTGCGAGCATCACGGTGACGAGCGGCGCGCCGAGGAGGCTGATGCGGAGATAGGTGAGCGCGAACGGCCGGACGTCGGCAGAGGCGCCCATCGCGTCGACGATCGCGGGGGCGAGCAGCAGCCCCCCTGCGGTGAGGGCGAGGCCGAGGCCGACGGCGAGCCAGAGGCCGGCAAAGCCTTGCTCTGCGGCGCCGCGATCGTCGCCGGCGCCGATCCGGCGGGCGACCGCCGCCGTCGTCCCGTAGGCGAGGAAGTTGAAGACGCCGAACACGCCGGTGAGCACGGTGCCGGCGATGCCGAGGCCGGCGAGCGGGTCGGTGCCGAGGTGGCCGACGATCGCGGTGTCGGCGAGCACGTAGAGCGGCTCGGCCGTCAGCGCGCCGAGGGCGGGGACCGCGAGCCGCAGGATCTCCCGATCGTGTCGCCGCCGGTCCGCCCGCACCGCCGCCTTCTAGCAGCCGGATGAGGATGCCGCGCGGGTGTAGTGGGGCGGCCACGACGCGTGGGTGTCCCAGGTGCGGCGCACACTTTCGTTGTGAGGAGCGGGGCATTGCAGTTCGCGTACACCGCGCGGTGCCTGCAGGAGGCGGCGCGTGCTGCCGGGCTCACCGTCCCGGCGTTTCGCAGCCCTCCCCGCCGGCGCGACGTGGCCCGCACGATCCGGCGGCTGCCCGGCGGTGCGGTGGTGGCGGTGCGGGTCAACGGCCGCCCGGCCGACCAGGTGCAGCACGACATGATCGACGGGGTGATCGTCGCGAACCGGCTCGACGGCCGCGCGGCCGAGCGCACCCGGCATCTGCTGTGGCGCGCGATCAACGGCGTCGGCCCCGACCGCCCGGCGCGCCGCGCCGCGTAGCCTCGGCTCGGCGCGAGTCTGCGGCGCCAACCGGCCCGGGTGGCGGAACGGCAGACGCAGGCGGCTTAAACCCGCCGGCTCCAGAGGGAGTGTGAGGGTTCGAATCCCTCCCCGGGCACGGCTCACAATGTCCTCACACGGCTCCGTTACGTTGTCCTCGTGCGCGTGAGGCGATGGGTGCGGGGCGGGAGCTTGGCTGGCGCGGCGGTTGCTGCGGTGCTGCTCGCCGGGTGCGTGATCGTGCCAGTGGTGCCGTTCTCGCACTCGCAGTTCGAGGGCTTCGAGGTGATCTCCTACGTTCCCGAGAACCCGGTCGGGATCGTCTACGTCTTCCACGGCAGCTACGGCAGCGCCGACTTCGCCGAGAAGGTCGAGACCGTCGACGTGCTCAACGCGCTGATCGGTCGCGGCTACGGGTTCGTGGCCACCGAGAGCACGCTGCGCACCGGCAACAAGCGCTGGAACGTCGCGAACCCCTCGCTCACGACCAACCCCGACCTCGCGAGGCTCACCCGGCTGCACCAGCAACTGATCGATACCACCGGCGTCACGGCGGCGACGCCAATCCTCGGCGTCGGCATGTCGAACGGCGCCCGCTTCGTCAGTCTCTTCGGCCAGACCTGGTCCGACGCCGGCTATCCGGTCGCGTCCATCGCGATGTACATGGGCCGGATCGCGGGTCCCGTCGAGTCGGCAGGCGGGCTCACGGTCCCCACGTTCTTCGTGACGGCCGAGAACGATTTCACCTCGCCGCCCGGGCCGATCATCGTCGACTACAACGACACGGTGGTCGCGGGCACGCCCGCGGAGCTCCACGTCGCACAGGAGCGCGACCTGACGGTCGGCCGCTTCCTGCGTATTCCGGGCATCAGCAACAGCGAGGCCGACGCCGTGTTCGACGCGCTGGTCGACGGCGGCATCTGGAACCAGGCCGGCGAGCGGATCGTCACGATCGAGGAGGCCGTCGCGCTCGCCGGCACGATCGCCCTGCCCGCATCCGTCGCCCCGCAGCGCAACGAGATCACCAACCAGTGTGCGCTCGTGCTCGCCGTCCACCAGATGCGCGCCGACTTCAAGACGCCGATGGCCGACTTCTTCGATCTGCACCTCTGATCGCCGCAGCGATTGGACCGTTTCCCCTGCGGGCCGACGGAAACCGTCCATTCGGTGCGCCTGCCGGGGGCGATCGCGCGCTGAGCGGGTCGGCTTGCATCCGGGGCGCCGCGCGGGGGACGGTGTGCAGGTCAGCCCGAGGAGGCCACCATGCGCACCCCACTCTGCGACGAGCTCGGCATCGAGTTCCCGATCTTCGCCTTCACGCACTGCCGCGACGTCGTCGCCGCGGTGAGCAAGGCGGGCGGCTTCGGGGTGCTCGGCGTCGTCGGGATGACACCGGAGCGGATGAAGATCGAGTGCGAGTGGATCGACGAGCACGTTGGCGACAAGCCCTACGGCGTCGACGTCGTCATCCCCGGCAAGTACGAGGGGATGGGGGAGAGCGATCCCGACCAGCTTGCCGACCAGCTACGTGCCATGGTGCCCCAGGAGCACCTCGCGTTCGCTGGCAAGGTGCTCGCCGACCACGGCGTTCCGGAGCTGCCCGCCGACGAGGGCAACAGCATGCGTCTCCTCGGCTGGACCGAGGCGACCGCGACGCCCCAAGTGCTCGAAGCGCTCCGCCACGACAAGGTGCGGTTGATCGCGAACGCGCTCGGCACGCCACCCGTGGAGATCACCCGCGAGATTCAAGTCAGTGGACGCAAGGTCGCCGCGCTGTGCGGCTCGCCAGAGCAGGCCTGCCGCCACGTGGAGGGCGGGGTCGACATCGTCATCGCGCAGGGTGGCGAGGGCGGGGGCCACACCGGCGAGGTCGGCTCGATCGTGTTGTGGCCGCAGGTGATCGCGGCGATCGGCGACACGCCGATGCTCGCCGCGGGTGGCATCGGCTCGGGCGGCCAGATCGCCGCAGCGCTCGCGATGGGCGCGCAGGGGGTGTGGGCGGGTTCGCTCTGGCTCACGACCGAGGAGGCGGACCTGCCTCCCGCGCAGAAGCAGCAGCTCCTCGACAAGGGTTCGCGCGACACGGTCCGGTCGCGCTCGTTCACGGGCAAGCCGTGCCGGATGATCCGCAACGACTGGACCGACGCCTGGGACCGGCCCGACTCGCCCGATCCGCTCCCGATGCCGCTGCAATACATGGTGTCGGGCGATTGCGTCGCGCGTTCGAGCCGCTACTCCGACAAGGCCGGCGCGGTGATGTTCAACCCCGTCGGGCAGGTCGTCGGGCAGATGAACCGGGTGCGCCGCGCCGCCGACGTCGTGCGCGAGCTCGTCGAGGAGTACATCGACGCCGTCGACCGTCTCAACCGTTACGGCGCCTGAAACTCACGCCAGGCATTCGGCGAGGAACGACCCCAACGCTGGCGTGAGGATTGTGTCGTCGTCGCTCCCGATCGCGCTGTTCACGTCTGCGTGGCTGTAGGACGGCGTCTCGACGACGGTGACGGGAACGTCGACGGCGCGGAGCGCGTCCGCGAACTCCTCGACGGTCGCCTGGCGCGATGGCGTGCCGCGCGACACGAGCAGCATCGGCGCGATGCCTCTGTCCGCTTCGAGATGCTCGATCGGTGAGGCCTCCTGCCAGGTCGACGGATCGTCGCCGAACGTTGCGAGGTAGACGCCGTTCAGTTCCTCGCTGTCGCCGGTGATCGCCGCCGCGACGTCGAAGCCTTCGGTGTCGAGCGGTGCCGCGCACGACAGCGTCGCGAGCCCAAGGTCGTGCGCACCGAGGTAGCGCTCGTCGGCCGCGACCGCGGCCACGATCCCGGCTCCTGCGGAATGGCCCATGATCGCGATGCGGTCGGCGTCGACGCCGTAGTCGTCCGCGTGCTCGACAACGAACGCGACCGCGGCCGCGACGTCCTCGTTGTGGGCGGGATAGCGGATCGTCTCGGGATCGCTCGGATCGGTGAGCCGGTAGTTGACGCTCACGAGCACGTATCCGAGGTCGGCGGTCCACGCGCGCTTGTCCTTCATCCCGTTGCTCTTGTCGCCGCGCTGCCAGCCACCACCGTGCACCCAGAGCATGCCCGGCGCGGAGCAGTCGGTGTTCGAAGGTGGGGGGTAGACGTCGAGTCGCTGGAGTGGCTCGGTGCCGTACGCCACGTCGCGGACGATGCCGGTGTCGCAATCGGCGGCGGGAGCGGTGCCGCTCGTGGTCGCCGACGCCGCGGTCGTCGTCGAGGTGTCGTCGGGCTCCGAACCACACGCGCTCGCCAACGCAAGCGCGAGTGCAATCGACACGGTGCGCGGCCTCATGCGGCCACTCTTCGCGAAGAACATGAGGAACGTGTGAGCACGACGTGAGGGTCAGAGCTTGCCGCCGGCCTTGAACCATGCGGTCATGACGGCCTCGCACTCCTTCATGTTGAGTCTTGCATCGCAAGGCCACGTCGGTTCTTGACGCGGTCGAGCTTCATTCCTAGGACCCGGTTGGCGAGGTCTCGTACCTGCTCGCACGTGTGGACGATGTCGTCGCCCAGCTCCTCTATCGGCAGCGAGTAGAGCTCGCAAAGAGCCATCAGCAAGACCGGGTTTAGCCGGTTCGGGTCGCTCCGCTCATGCTCCGAACGCACGATCGACGACCTGGAAACCCAGAGCGATCGGGGGAGGTGTGCCCGGACGCCATAGGTCGCTTCCTCGAGGCTGATCCCTGCGGCATGGCGGGTGCTCTTGAGCGTGAGGTGCAGTGGTCTTTCCACGGGGCGGCTCCGATGTGCGTTCTACGAAAATGTGACGCGTTCCGGCTCGCATTCTGCCACTCTTCGTGACCTGTCGCAAGTGCCACACAGTTGGTCGGTCTGTCGTCCGTTGCATCGCTCGAATCGATGTGGCACTATGAGACGCCCCGAGACCAAGGTGGCCCCGGCGGTGTTCGTGACACCCCGGGGCCTGGCCAGAACCCCACAGGAGGTCCTGACATGAACCATTCTGCCATCCGCTTGAGCACTCGACCCCTGGACGTCCTCCCCGAGAGTTACACGAGCGCCGTCCTCGCCGGCGGCGCCCGCGCCCGGGAGGCACAGCGGGCGGTCGAGGCGTACCGGCTGCGCGATCACGGTCGGGAGCGCTGGTCCTACGCGCGGATCGGGGCGCTGCTCGGATGCTCCCGCCACCAGGCCCGCAAGCTTGTCGGCCGCGGCCGGTTCCTGGCCCGCTCCCCCCGCTCGTAGCGTCACCTGCCCCTCCGGCTTCCAGCCGCCCAGCCCGACCTTGGCCCTGCCGGCCTGGGTCAGATTGAGACAGCCAATGACACCCCAGCGTTCGACGATGTTCGAGCTCGCAGACCGGATCATGGGCGGCACGCTGGCCGAGATAGTCGCCGGCTGGCGGGCCGAGGGCCTCGGCACCCGCCAGATCGCCGAACGGCTCAAGACCGAGTTCGACGTCGACGTCGCCCACTCGACGGTCGCCCGTTGGATCAAAGCGGGGCATCTCTCCGTGTCGCGCGAGCCCGCTGACGGGCTCGACGAGTCGGCGGATGGTGAGGCGCTGAGCGCGTGAGCGTCTTGTCTGTCGACCTGGAGCACGAGCTGGCCGTGGCGGCTGCCATCGAACACGAGCGACGCGCGTGGACGGACGTCAACGATCTCATCGACGCCACACTCGATCGTGCGGCCGAAGCCCGTCTCGAGCGGATCGGCGACGGGTGCGGCGGCGGGCTCATCGAGGCGTTCACCGAGGCGGTCGCCGCGCGTTTCGGCACAGCGCCCGAGCCTGTTCATGCCCCGGAGCTGGATATTCGGCGAGATAGTCGTCGAACGCGACGCAAGGGTCTCCCGCCGTTGGTCACGGCCCGGGTGTTCGCCCGCGACGGCCTGGCGTGTGTGTTCTGCGGCGCAGAGCGCGAGCTGACGGTCGATCATCGGATCGCCATCGTGAACGGCGGCGACGCGCTGGAGAACCTGCAGACGCTCTGCCGGCCATGCAATTCGGCGAAGGGTGCGCGGTGACGATCCACCGCGACGAGGTCGCCGAGATGACGTCGGGCCGGCTCGTCACACACCGGGCGAGCAACTACACGTCGGTGGCGAACGAGGCTCTGCGCGACAAGCGGCTCTCGTTCCGGGCCCGCGGCCTGCTCGTGTGGATGCTCTCCCACGCCGACGGCTATCGGATCTCGGCCGCCCGCATCGCCGCCGAGGGGAAGGAGGGCCGCGACGCGATCCGCACCGCGATGGACGAGCTCGAGGCCGGCGGCTACCTCAAGCGCCGCCGGGTGCAGAGCTCGGGCGGCCGGTGGTCTCACGAGATCCACGTCTACGAGCGAGCCTCGGCACCGACGACGGATTCCCAGGCGTCGGAAAACCAGGCGTCGGAAAACCAGGCGTCGGTAAACCAGGCGTCGGTTTTCCAGGCATCGGTTTCCCAGGCGTCAGAAGAAGTACCAAGAAGCACTACCAAGAAGAATCAACAAGAAGAACCACCAACAGAGACCAGCGCCTCGACGAGCTCGGCGCCCGAGACCATCAGCGGCGAGCCTGTCACAGCCGTCGGTGTAGCGATCGCCAGGGCCTACGTCGATCACGTCCGCGAGACAACCGGCCACTCCCCGCCCGAGAACTTCCATGCGATCCGGGGCGTCGTCACCGCCGCGCTTGAGGACCGGTTCGAACCCACCGCGGTGAAGCGCGCGCTTGTGGCCGTCGACACAGCACGGCGCCCACTCACGAAACAGACCCTGTGGGAGGCGATGCTCGGCGCGAACGCGCATCCCGCCGCCAATAGCTCCGACGCGCTCGCCACGCTGGCGCGCTGGTGCGAACGCAACGGTGTCACGATGGCCGCCGCATCATGACCGTGAGCGCTGCCGAGCTGGCGGAGAGCGTGAGCCGCCACCAGGTCTCGACCGTGATCGTCACGATCGCTGGCCGGCACTCGGTCGCCTGCTATCCGACGAGCCAGACGTGGCTCGGCGCCGCGATGGTCCGCACCGTGATGGAGCTGCATCGTGCTCGACGCTGAGATGGCCCAGACGATCGCGTTTGTGATCGGCCACTGGCCGGCCTGGCGCCCGAACGACGCGACGATCGACGCGACGCGCCGGCTCCTCGTCGACCTGCCCTACAACCAGGTGTGCGCGGCGGTCGATCAGATCGCGGTCGAAGGCGCCGAGTTCGCGCCGACCGGCGGGATGATCCGGGCGAAGGTCGTCGAGCTGTTCGACCCCGACCTGCCGCCATGCGCAGGTGAGGCATGGGCGGACGTGCTCTACGCGATCCGCACGTTCGGCCGGAACCGCCGGCCGTCGTTCACGCACTCGATCGTGGGCGCGGCGGTCGACGCGCTCGGCGGCTGGGCGATGTTGTGCGCGTCGGACAATCCCGTCGCGGACCGGGCGCATTTCCTGCGGATCTACGAGCCGCTCGCGGACCGGTACCGCAAGCGCGCGCTCTACCCGCCGTCGGTACGTGAGGCGCTCGCCGAAGCTGCGCTCGCCGACGCGCGCTCCCTCACCGACCTTCTTGCCCTCACGCCCGGAGAGCCCGGCACATGATCATCCGACTCATCACGGCCCTGTTCGTCGTCGGTCCGTTGCTGATCGCCGCGGTGATCGGCCGAGGCACCCGATGAGCGCGAACCCGTTCGAACTACCGCTCGGCCGCAACATCCCCTGGGAGCCGGCGGCCGGACCCATCCGCCAGGTCGACGCGCAGATGGTCCCCGCCGACAACGTCACGATCGCCGCGGCCGCGACGCAGACGCCGCTCGGGATCATGCCGGTGATCGTGTTCCAGTTCGCGAACAGCTCCGGCCAGGCGCCGCCGTTCCCGCCGATCGCGATGATCGCCCGCGGGCGCGAGAACCTCGACCAGCTGCTCGAGCTGTTGCACGCGGCGTGTGACGGCGCGATGGGTTTTGTCGCCGACGCCGGCGTGTTGGAGGAGACGGCGGAGGTGCTCGACGAAGCCGTCGTGCTCTGCGGCGATTGCGGCCGGCAGCTCCACGGCGGACTCGCACTGCGCGGCTGGTGCCTCACCTGCAAGAAGGACGCCGCGCCATGAGCTTCGCGTATCGGTGCGAAGTCTGTGACGCGGAGCCGGTCTGGCGGCTTACGCGCATCGGCGACGTTGTCCTCTCGTGGGCATGTTCGAACCATCTCTCGGAGGTTGCCGAACGGCTCCAACGCGATCATGAGGTCACTCGACTTGAGGTTGTGCTGTACGCCAAGAGCATCGAGTGGGCCGAGATGAGCCGCGCGCTGGATCGAATCGCAGAGGGACGCGCGCCATGAGTGCCGTCGACGGGTACCTCGCCGAGCTCAAGGCCGAATGCGAACGCGAAGCCGCGATCCGCGGCGTGCCCGTCGCGCTGGTCGTCGACGAGCTGCTCGCCCGGCTGCGGGATGACACGCCGACCGCCAGCTTCGGGGTCTCGGTCCCCAAGCGCGAGGTCGATCGGTTCTTCGCCCGCCATGCCCGCCGTGAATTCGCGCCGTGGTGGGAGCGGCGATGGTTCCGAGTGCTCGCGGTCAGTGTCGGTGCCGCGATCGGCACGGTGATCGCCCGGTTCATCTTCTGATTCGACGCCGAGCGCGTCCGGCGACCCGCGACGCGCAAGCCCCATTTCCGAACAGGAGTAGCGATGTTGTGGGATTTCTACGCAAGGCGGCCATCGCGGCCGCGTTCATCTGCACCGCGTGCGGAGCACCCGCCGAGATCAGCACCACCACGCGACCCGTAGACGTTGCAACGCGCGCAACGTTCGAGGTCGACGGCACGACAGCCGACAATCCGTTCGGTTCGGCACGGGAGCGTCGTGACGCGGAGCTGTTCTCCCGGTGGGTGACCGCGGTGTGGGAGAACCATCTGTTCCATCTGTGGGTGACCTGGCAGTGGGAGCACCGCGCGTTGCCGCATCCGTGTCGCGACGACGTCGAACGCCCGTTGCGTGATGCGTTCGATCGTTGGGGCGACGGGGACTGGGCCACCGAGACGGCCTGGCGCGAGAGCATGTGTACGCCGTGGGCGCGCAACCCGAACGGTGTCGACTCGGGCCTGTTCCAGTTGTCGCTCCCCTTGCATGATGACCAGTTCGAGGCGGTCGGCTGTGACCCGTCGCAGTGGGACGAGATCGGTTGTGGTGTCGCGGCGGCCGCGAATCTCTACGCAGGTTGCGGCCGCGGGCCGTGGACGCCGCCGTACTGGTGCCGTCGGCCCTGAGAGGTAACGGGCACATGAGGGGGGCCTTCGCCGCCTCTGGTTCGCGAGGGCGTGCCTGTCCCCGACGTCGCGTGGCCACCTTCGCGACGTCGGGGCCACACCCCTGTGACATCGCAACGAAAACTCTTCGCCCTCTCGTCACATCCCGAGCCTGGGCGTCCTCGGCGGCTGACCTGTTCCAGGGTGGAACGCGTGGTGCGTCACGCCTGGCGGCCAGTACAGCGTCGGTGTCAACCTCGTCTTGCCCTGGCCTCCGTATGTGCCGCCGGTGGGTATAGTGACGCTGTACCCGTCCTGACGGTGGAGGTTCTGAGGCTGTTGTGTGTCAGTGACCACACCGGAGGTCGAGGTGGCCCGCACGATCGAACAGCGCGCACGCCACGCTGGCCAGATCGGCGACGCGCACGCCCGCATGAAGATCTTGCACGACCTCGTCCCCCAGATCGATGAGATCCGCGCCGACATCATTCGCGGCCGGGCCCTCGCCGCGTACGAAGCGAACCAAGCCGGCGTGAGCTACAACCAGCTCGCCGCCGCGCTCGGCGGCTCCAAGAGCCTCGTGCAGAAGCTCGTTGCCGACGGCGCACGGATCGCAGCCGGCGCCGACCCGATCCGCACCCCGTACAAGGCGTCCGACACTGCCCGTGCGCTCGAGGCGCTCGCCCTCTACGAGGACGAGGACTGGTCCTACTCGCGGATCGCGACGCTCCTCGGCGTCTCTCGCACCCGGGCGAAGGATCTCGTCGCCCAGGGCCGCGACCTCGCCAACTAGCGAACCGCCGCCCCTGGCGGCTCACGGCGCGCTCGGCCCCGCCCCGCGCCGTTCCTCGCCGTCGTTGCCGTGCGGGGCACACGGGCGCACACAGGCCGGCTCGCACCCCTCCCCGGCCTGCCGCCCTTCGGGCCTGCCCGGCGCGCAGCCCTCGTAGTACACTGTCGGTGTACCGACCAGGGATTGCCGACCAGCGGAGGACCCGATGACCACCTTCGAACTGCCCGACGGCCGCACCGTCAACGTCATCCCCGGACCAGCTTCCACACCTCGAGCAGAGCCCGAGGGCGGCGATCCTGAGCGGCGGGCCGCCTGGGCGCTCGCCGCGCTCGACACGCTCGGCGACCTCACCGGCATCGATCCCGACGTCGAGCTCCCCGAGCTGATCGCCGAGCTCATCTGCGACCTCGCCCACCTCGCCGACGCGCATGACCTCGACCCCGGCGAGCTCATCGAAGACGGTGTCGCCCGCTACACGGCCAGCGCCCTCGCTCTCGGGGCCGGCCGGTGAAGGCGACAAAGATCCGTTGGGCCGACTCGACGTGGAACACGATGGTCGGCTGCACGAAGATCTCGCCCGGCTGTGACCGCTGTTACGCCGAGGTGATCGCGACGAAATTCGCGGGGCCGGCGTTCCCGAACGGGTTCGAACCCACCTTCAAGCCGCACAAGGTTGCTGACCCGGTCCGCTGGGCGGATCCGCGGCGCGTGTTCGTCAACTCGATGAGCGACGTCCACCACGAAGCCTTTGGCCGTGGCGAGATCGACGCCGTGTACGACGCGATGTGCTCGACCGACCGGCACGACTACCTCGTGCTCACGAAGCGCCCTCGGCGGATGGCCGCGTATCTTCTCGGCGCCCAGTATGCCCGCGACGCGAAAGTGCTCGGCCCGAACTGCACCGCCACTGACCCCGAGCCGGGGAGCTACCTCGCCCGGCGTGGCCTCGCCGCGCTACCCGCGCAGATCTGGGTCGGCTGTTCGATCGAGAGCGACCGGTACACGTTCCGGGCCGACTGGCTCCGCACGATCCCCGCCGCGGTCCGGTTCCTGAGTTGTGAGCCGCTGCTCGGGCCGCTCCCCTCCCTCCACCTCGGCGGGATCGGGTGGGTGATCGCGGGCGGCGAATCCGGGCCCGGCTACCGGCCCATGGACCACGCCTGGGCCCGGGATCTGCGCGACCGCTGCGCCGCCCTGCAGATCGCGTTCTTCTTCAAGCAGTCCGCCGCTGCTCGCACCGAGATGGGCATCGCCCTCGACGGTGCTCTGCACGAGGAGTACCCGTTCGCGCACCCGCGGCTCGGCCAGCCACGCCGGCGCGGCCGCTACAGCGAAGGAGCGACATCGTGACCACGACGACACGGCAGCGGGTCATCTTCAAGTACCCGATCGTCGGGCCCGACACGACCCTCGGCACGGGCGCTAACCCGATCGTCGCGTTGCGGCTCGCGCCGACCGGCATGCCATTCGGCGAGCTCGGGGCCTTCGTCGCGACGTTCATGATCCCGCCAGGGCTCGTCTGGCACGTCTACGCCGAAGTGTCGGTGACGACATGAGCAGCAGCAATCTCCCGCTCGAGGTGTCGGCGGTAGCGGATGCGATCGTCGGCGGGTTCGAACGGCTTGAGGCCCAGCTCGAGCGGATTGGGACGTTCCTCGAGCGGCTCGCGGGCCCGCCGCCGGACCTCGTGTTGCCGGCAATCGCAACGACGTTGCCGGCAATGCGTGAGGCACGCCCCGACTTCGGGCTCGACGAGCTGCTGGTCCTCGCGCGCCGATGGGCCCGCGAGCTCCTCGCCTCCGGGCATCCGCCCGAGCTCCGCACGTTCATGCATGCCGTCGTCGCTTCCACCGACACCGCCCGCGCCCGGGCCGAAGACCTCACTGACGAGCCCACCTGGGATGCTGGCCTCGGGATCGTCATCGCCGACGCGATCGAAGTGCTCGCGGACGCGATCGTCACTGTCGGCCGGGCCGTGCAGAAAGAGCTCGGCGCATGAACCCCCCCGCCCGGCAGCCGTGGGCTCCGGCCTGCTGTGAACACGACGTCGCGCTCCAGCGCGCGCAGATTGAGATCGACTTCTACCGCACGACGCTCGCCTGGTATGCCGACCCGGCCAACTACGACGGGGAGTGTGGCCGGCCAGTCGTCGCCGACAGAGGCCGCCGGGCACGCGTCGCGCTCCACGGCACACGATGAGACGCCGCCGCGACGACCAAGTCACTCAACCCACACGCCGGCGGATGACGACCGCGATCCGCTTCCCCGAAGAGCTGCACCTCGTCCCCGTGGACGAGATGCGCTGGACGAAGGACACGCCGTGACGGTCGAGCTCGGGGAGCCTCGCTCGGACCTGTTCGGCGCGTTGGGGGCGCTCGGGACCCCGACGAGCCGGACGCGCCGCACGATCGCCGGCTTGCTCGTCGCCGGCGCTCTCGCCGATATCGGCCGGACCTGGCTGCGGCGCGCGCAGAACGTGGGTGTGCACACCGTCGCGCTCGCATCTGAGGACGACATCTACGGTGAGGTGCACCGGTGGCTCCTCGACCAGATGCCACCGGCCCGGCGTCGGGGGACGCTCCGGCTCCTCTACGACGGCCGCCGCGCGCAGCCTGTCGTGATCGATGGGCATCGGGTCGTGGTGCAGATCGAGCGTGACGCGCCCGGCCGTGACCTCGAGGACATGCCCCGCTGGTACCGGCTCTCCGAACGGATCGTGTTCTCCGCCCGCTCCATCGCCGGGCGTGAGGCCGTCGTCAGGTTCCTCGCCCAGATCGCGGCGGCGCATCACCGTGGCGGCGGCGCCCGCCTCTACGTCGCCAGCCGGTGGGGGGATTGGCGGAGGCTGAGCTCCCCGCGCGTGAGCTCGACACGGTCATCCTGCGGGCCGGTCAAACCGAAGCGATCGAAGCGGACCTGACCGAGTTCTTCGACGCCGAACAGCGCTACGGCCGCATCGGGATCCCATGGCATCGCGGGCTCGTCCTCCACGGCCCGCCCGGCACCGGCAAGACCAGCCTCGCCCGGGCGCTCGCCCACCGCTTCGACCTCGACGTCTACTACGTGCCGCTCCGCTCGATGATGGTCCTCGAAGACATCGACGTCGTCCACGCCTCCCACTCCCGCGACGACGCCGAAAGCGCCGGCGTGAGCCTGTCGGGCCTGCTCAACGCGCTCGACGGGTTCGTCACCCCGCACGGGCTCGTCACGATCATGACGACCAACGAGCTCGGCGTCCTCGACCCCGCCCTCCTACGCCCCGGCCGGGCGGACCGGATCGAGGAGCTCGGACTCCTCGACGACAACCAGCTCCACCGGCTCGTGCACCTGATCATCGGGCCCGGCCAATCCCGTCACTACAGCGGCGGCCGGCAGCTCGCCGGCGCGAACCTCACCCACGCCCAGGTGATCGAAGCCGCCAAAGCGCATCTCGACGACCCGCCCGCCGCGGTCAACGCGATCGACCAGCTCCTCCAGACCAACGCCACGACGCTGGTCCGCACCGGCTGAACCAGCCACCCGCGCAACACCGCGCCGAATACCGCGCGATCGCGCGGTATCGCCCAAACCACGGGCGTGTGGTTCCGGCTGTATGGTTCCGGCCGTGCCCAGCACAGTTCCGGGTGCCGGATGACCGCCAAGCAGCAACACGTCGAAGCCCACCGCAAGATCGGGATCCGCCGCCGGCTCCTCGACAAGCTCGGCACCACCGACGGCCTCGCCTACATCCCCTACTGCGGCGACGGCGACCTCACCCACGACCTCGACCGCTACGACAACCGCCGCTGCCTCCTCATCGACAACGACCCCGACCGCACCACCACCGCCCAACAACGGTTCGACACCGACACCGTCCACGCGATCACCGCCGACGCCAACCACTACCAGCCGCCCCCCCAAGCATGGGGCGACACACCCTTCGCCGTCGCCGACTTCGACGCCTACGCCTACCCCTACCAGGCATTCCGCGAATGGTTCGCCAACGCGCCCCTCGCCCCCCGCCTCGCCGTCTTCTTCACCGACGGACAACGCCAAGCCATCCGCCGAGGCTTCGCCTGGATCGAACCCGACGGCACCCACCGCAAATGCACAGCCGACCAGGTCACCATCTGGCGCACCGCCTACACCACCTGGCCCAAACTCGTGCAACGCTGGCTCACCGACCACGCCCAAACCCGCGGCTACACCATCACCGACACCACCAGCTACCTCCGATCCGGCGTCCTCGTCTACTGGGGCGCCATCCTCCAGCACACTCCAACCGTCGCCGCCGGCGCCGACGAAGGTTCCCCCTCTTCCCGGATCGATACGCGCGTGAAGCTCACCGTGCCCGTGCTCGACGCGGTCTTGGAGCATGTTGCCGGCGGGACCGCGCTCGACGCTGCCGCAAAACGTGAAGGCGTCTCGGGCCGGGCGTTCCGCAAGGCCGCCGCCGGCGACGCACGGTTGAAGCATCGGCTCGACGCCGCGCGTGCTGTGGGGAAGGGGAAAGGCGATCCGCACTGGAAGTTCGACGAGCCGACCCGGGTCGCGTATCTGGGTGCGTTGCAGGAGGGCAAGCCGCGGACCCACGCGGCGCGCGATGCGGGGATCAGCTATGACGCGGTGCGCGAGTACCGGGCGGCCCATCCTGAGTTCGGGTTCGTGGAGCGGCAGGCCCAGCGGGAGAGCAACGACCATGTCGAGTTCGCGTTGTTCGAGGCGGCGACGTCGGGGAATGTGCGGGCGATCGAGCTGTGGCTGACGAACCGCAGCACCGACCGTTGGCATGACCGTCGCCGCGTGACCCTCGCCGGCGACGCGGCGGCGCCGGTCGAAGTGTCGCTCACCACCGAGGAGCCGTTGCCCGACCCGCTCAGCCCCGCCCAGCATGTCGCCGGCACGCTCGTCGCGCTGCGCGACGCGGGCGTGTTGGTGCCGACACTCGCGGCGCTCGGCCTCATCGACCTCGAACCGGCCGAACTGGCCGAGGCTGAGCCGGAAGCAGGGTCAGGGTGATCGGCCCGTCGGCGGCGCTCGAGCGGGTCGGGCAGACCGCCGGCGGCTGGCGTGCCGCAGAGGCTGCCGCGGCCGCGGCACGGGAGGCGCTTGACGGTGCGGTCGCCGACGCCTGGGTCGCGGGCTGTTCGGCCAGCGCGATCGCCGAAGCCGCGGGCACGTCGAAGAGCTCGGCGCACCGGTGGGCCCAGCAGGCGACCGCCGCTCGCCAAGCCGCCGCCACGCCCCGCTAACCCTCCCAGCTCCTCTCCTAACCCACGTCCGAGCGCAGGCCCGTAGCGTGGCCTCCGGACGGGTCTCCTGGTACACTGTCGCTATACCGACCAGGAGGCCTGCCGATGACCACCACCTCTCGCCGATCTGGCGACCGTTACGCCGTGGCCGATCTCATGGCCGTCACCGCAGCTGTGAGCGACGGTGAGCTCGCCGCCATCATCGGCGTGAGCCGCAGTGTCGTGAACCGCCGCAAGCTCCGACGAGGCCTCGACGCGTACGAAGCCGACCGTTGGTCGGTCGCCGCCGGGTTCTTGCCGTGGGAAGTCTGGCCCGACTGGCTCCAGGAGGTGATGGGCGATGCGAGTTCCCGATGAAGTGATCACCGCGTTCGACGCCGCGAAGGCCGCCCGGGCGCTCGCGCTCGCCCTGCCCAACGACGACGACGTGCAACGGGAGTACCGGCATCGGCGGCTCGTGCTCGAGGAGACGGCCGAGGCGTGGCTGTCGGGCGCGCTCGAGATGTCGCCGGCCGAGCTGCTCGCCGAACACACCGGGCGGCCCCTCATCTGAGGCGAAAAAACTGCCGTTCGCCCTGGTCAGCTCGCACCCGATCGTAGTACACTGTCGGTGTACCGACCAAGTAGCCCGTATTGACGATCGGAGCACCCATGACCACCAGCCCCGGCGAAGAAGCCGTCGCCGAAGCCTGCCGGATCGCCCGGCGGCTCGTCGAGATCACCCGCCAGATCGCATGGCACCGCACCCACCCCCACGGCCAACGCCGCATCCTCCCCGCCCTCGAGGCCACCGCAACCACAGCCGCCGCCCAGCTCCAAACCGCGACGCGCAGCGCGGCGGCCGACCCCGAGCTCGACTGCACCGCGAGCGACGTCCTCGAAGACGCGATCTGCGAGGCCGAAGCCGACTACGGCCGGACCGACAATGACCTCGACGAGTGGCTCGCCATGCGCGCCGAAGACCTGCGGGTCGAGTTCCTCGCGGAGACGGTCCGATGACTGGCCGGCTCGCGATCCTCATCGCCCGCACCGCCCGACGCCTCGCGTTCCTCGACACCACGGGTCGGTACACGCGGCGTGCGGTCCTGGCGTTCATGGCCGCGAACACGCTCGCGGCGGCCGACACCGATCCTGTTGCCCGCGCGCTCGCACGCGAGTGGCTCCCCACGGAGGTGACGCTGTGAAGAGGCTCTCGGCAAGGCAGCGGCTCGCGCTCGACGTGCTCGCGCACCCGACCGAGATCCGAACATGATCGCCCGGTGAGCTCGCCGCAGAGATGGGCACGAGCCCCGAAGGCGCAGCACAAACGGCGTCGAGCCTCGTCACCCGTGGCCTCGTCGGCCGCCGCCGGCGAGACGGGCGCGTGCACTACTTCGCGACGACCGAGGGCCGCGCGTTCATCACGCCCGGCTGGCCCCAGGTGACGTCGTGAACGGCCTCACGTTCCTTGCCCTCGTCGCGATCGCCGCCAGCTTCACCCCCGCCATCGCGCACGCCCTCCTCGCCGAAAGGCCACCCATGTTCACCATCTACGCCTGCGACCTCTGCCACGCCTCGGTCTGCACGAACCTCCCCGACGACGAAGCCACCTTCGAGCTCAACCTGGCCCGCCCGACCGGCATCTCGTCTCGCTGGCAGATCAGCCCCGACCCGTTTGCCGACGGGAGCCCGAACCCGTCGCCGTGCCCCGACCTCCCAGAATGCCGCCACCTCCTCTACGTCTGCTGAGGTACACTGTCGCTATACCGACCAGGAGACCGGAGATGACGATGACGACTCCGAACATGTACGAAGCAGCCGCCCGGACCGCGAAGGCAACCAAGATCGCGGTCGTGCTCGACGCCGCCGGCATCACCCCGGGCGACGCGCGGCTCCTCGAGGCCGACGACCGGCAGTTGATCGCCCGCGCCGCGCAAGTGATCGTCCCCTCCACTTGGACGTGGGAAGAGGCGATCGGAATCCTCGAAGCCACGATCGCGGCCCGTGCCCGGCTCGCCGGCGACCCGGACGTGTTCGCTCTCCTGGACCGCCGCTAACGCGGCGTTCTGGCGACGTGCGAGCCCCGCCAACATTCGGACCTGTTGGCGGGGGCCGTCACGCGCGCAGCACGCCGATACGATCGAGGTTGAGCGGCCCTCGCGGGGTGTCCCGGAATCGTCGGTATCTTGGTCGGTATCGTGGTCACCGGACCCCCCGGGGCTGCTCATCGCCGGACCGGGCCGCGCAGGGTATCTGTACGCTGTACCCCATGCTCCAGATCGGCGTCGGGTTCGCGCTTCCCGACGACGCCGTGTCGCAGACCATCGCGATTCTCGCCCGCCGAGGCGCCGGCAAAACAAGCACCGGCAAGGTCCTCGTCGAGGAGCTCGTCGACGCTGGATTGCAGGCGATCGTCATCGACCCGACCGGCGTCTGGTACGGGCTCCGCTCGAGCGTCGACGGCACCCGGACATCCGACCTCACCGCCGTCGCGGAGGCGACCGGCTACAGCCGCGACGCGTCGACAATCAGCGCGGGCCTCTCCAAGCTGCGTGCGCTCGGGCTCATCGACGGCTGGCGTGTCGCCGACGACTTCATCGACTCGATCCGGTGACACTCATCGAAGAGCCCCTCGACCGGCTCGCCGAGCTGCTCGACCCCGAACGGCTCGACCCGCGCCTCGCGCATCTCCGCCACGAGCTCGAGACTGGCCTCCCCGACCAGATCGACACGATCCTCGCCGGCCTCGCCCCACGCCGGCCATGCGGCAGCTACCTCCGCCACGGCCCCTGGCCCAAACAGCGTGCGTTCCTGCTGATGAACACCGAAGACGAGGTCTTCTACGGCGGCGCCGGCGGCGGCGGGAAGTCGGATGCGTTGCTGATGGGCGCGTTGCAGTACGTGTGCGTCCCCGGCTACGCGGCGATTCTGATGCGCCAGACCAGCCCCCAGCTCCACGGCGAAGACGGGCTCGTCCCACGTTCCGAAGACTGGCTCGCCGGCACCGACGCGGTCTGGTCGAAGAGCGAGTTGCAGTGGGAGTTCCCTTCCGGCGCGGCGTTGCGGTTCGGGCACGCCGAATACGACCAGGACCGGTTCAAACACTCCGGCCACGCGTATCAGTACGTCGGGCTCGACGAGCTCCCGAACTGGCGCACACCGAAGGTATACCTCTACGTCGGTTTCGCGCGCCGACGCCGCCCCTCCAACGTCATGCGCCTCCCCGCCTGCCCGGGCTGCGGCCTCACGCTCGCCGACGTCCCGTTGCGCACCAGGGCGACCGGCAACCCTGGTGGGCCCGGCCATACCTGGGTGCGGCGACGGTTCGGGATCCAACTCCCGGGCGGCTGCCCGCCCGGCCGCCGGTTCGTCCCCGCCTCCCTCGCTGATAATCCGGCGCTCGATCGGCGCGGCTACGCCGAAGGGCTGATGCATCTCGACCCGGTCGAACGCGCGCAGATCCTCGCCGGCGACTGGACAGTCCGCGAGGGCGGCCGCATGTTCCGGCGTGAATGGTTCACCGGTGGGTTCGCGTGAAGATCACCGACCTGCCCGCGCTGCGCGACGCCGTCAGGGCCGAGCGTGCGTTCGAGCTCTACCAGGCGATCGTCGACGGCGACGGCGACGGTGACCAGATGGCCGACGCGATCGAAGCGGCGGCGAACGACGCCGACGTCGCGATGCTCGTGATGATGCGCCTCGCGCTCGAGGCCCGCGGCATCGAATGGGAGAGCGGCACCGGCGTCGAGTTCATCTCCGCCGCTCTCACCGCGAAGGAGGCACTGTGGACGCCCTCGACCTGATGTGCGTGCTCTGCGAGCGTCCGGGACCGATCATGTTGATGCCCGCGTTTCAGATCGGCCATCCCGGCATGAGCGTGCCACGTGCACGCTGCTGCGCAGATCACATGGTCGATCTCGCCGCGGCGATGTTGCGCACCTTCGGGCCGCCGATCTACGCCGACGTGCCATGCACGGTCGAGCCGTCACACCGCGCTCTCCAAGCCGCGCAGACGATGCTCACCGACGTCCGACGTCTCTTCCACGAGCGGGGTCCTTGATGGCCGACGACGACGTGCCGGTCATCGTGACGTGGAAGGAACGCGACGCCTCCCACGGTGTCGTCAGTATCCAGCACGTCACCTGGTGCCCGAACCGTGCGCTCGCGCACGAAACCGCCCGCGACCTCAAACAGCACTACACGCTCAGCCCACCGTCGCCGGGCGCGTGGGACATCGACGTCGACGTCCCCGGCGGCATCCCATCCGGCAAAGCCGACGCGATCGCACACATCCAAGGGTTACGCGACCGGCTCGCGCAACGGAGCCCACCCGTCGAGCTCGAAGAGCCGGAAGAGTTCTGATGGGACCGGCAACGATCGCGCTCGCCGGCCTCGGGTCGCTGCTGCTCCTCGCCGCCCTGCTCGAGGGCATCGCACGGTATGTGACCTGGCGCGCCGATCTGGCACGCCGGCGTGCCGTACGCGCGCAGACAGCGAAGGCACGCGAGCAAGGTCAGCGATGGTTCGAGGAGCGCATCGCCGCGATGAAAGTCAACGCCGCGTTCGGCGAAGAGCAAGACGGAGTGGTCGCGACCGTCGCCGAGTTCGATCAGATCCTCGGCGGCCGCCGCACCCGACTCGTCGAGGTCGACTTCTACCATCCCCACGCGACACCGGGATGGGTGCCGGTCCTCGTCGAAGGCCAGCCGCTCGAGATCGCCGGCACTCCCGGCCCGGACGGACGGACCCATCTCCCCGAGATCTGCCTCGACCTCGACGCCGACGGCCGCCGCACCTTCAACGGCGAACCGATCGAGCGCGCGTTCGCCGCCGGGGTACTGCGCCGCCGCGAGACACCAGGCGAATTCCAGCTCCTCGCGATCGGCGGATAAGTGGCCGCGCTCGATCCGCTGCGCGTCGCCTGCTCGACGTGCGGCGCACGGCCCGGCGAGCCGTGCACCCGCATGGTCCGTTCCGCCCGTGCGGGAGACGAGACCGTCTACTACGAGCTGCGCGAAGGCCCGCCGCTCGAACCACCGCGTGTGCATCTCGGCCGCCGGCTCACCGCCCAAGCGAAGGCAGGGCAGGCTCGTTAGGGCCGCGCAGGGTATCTGTACGCTGTACCCCATGAGCCCGACGACCGTGCAATGCCCGCCGCACTCGACCGACCGGCCCGACTGCGCGCCGACCACCACGACCCAACCCGAACCGACCACCACGACGGTCGAGACGACCACGACCGCGGTCGAGAGCACGACCACGGCCGGAGCGCCGTCGACGAGCGTGAGCGCCGCGGGTAGCACCACCATCGTCGAAGTCCCGACGACCGCGCCAGAGCTCCCGGCAACGGGCGGCGAAACGATCCTCGGAACCCTCGGCCTCGTCGCAGTTGTCGTGGGCGCCGGTGTGTTCGCGTGGGCGCGACGCCGGACGGTATGAGGTCGAGCGATGGCCCTGACCTACGACAAGCTGCCGGCAAAACTGCGAGCGCAGGTCGACGAGGCGATCGGCAAGCCCGCCAAGAAACCCGCCCGAGGGAAGGGCGGCGGCACGGTCGGCGGGCGAGGCCCGTGGCGCTGCGCAGCCTGTAGGGAGATCTCCACCACCTGGGCGGCCGCGCAGCGCCACGCCGATGAGAACGCGCCGGGGCACGGCCGGATCGAGTGCGTGCTCCACGAGGCCGCGTCGTGAGGGCGGATGCGCTCCGCCGCGTCGAGGAGCTCGCCGCTGTGACGCCGCGGGCCTCGGTCGATCGCAACAGCGGCCCGTACTTCCCCTACGTCGGCCCGTCGAGCGATGACCTGCTGCCCGTCGCGCCGAAAGGCACGCTCGCCCGACAGGGGTTCGATTCCGAGCAGCGGTGGAAGCAGTTCCGCCGTGCGCTCGGCGCCTGGATCGCCGGCTCATGAACGACGACGAGGAGCCACGCCCGACGGCGCGGAGCCTCGACCCCGAACGCGGCACCAGCTTCGTCGCCCGCAAGATCCACATCGACCAAGGCGAAATCACCCGCAACACCGACATCCACCGCCACACCCTCGCCGTGTTCTGCTTCGAGCTCGACGGCTACTGGTGGCGCGGCGCGCACGACACGCTTACCGTCTACCTGCCGCGATCGCTCATGGCCGCGATCGTCAAGGCCGGCGCCGGATGATCGACCAGCCGACACTCTTCTCGACCGCACGTGCGAAACCCGCCGCACGCCGATCCGACCCGCGCCCCGCCCACGCAGCCGCGCAAGCCGCCACCAAGATGGCCGGCTCGACCGAGCTCGCGATCCTCGCCTGGCTCGTCGAGCACGGCCCCCACCGTGCCGCCGACATCGCCGCCGCGATGCCGCACCGCAACGACGGGACCGTCCGCACCGCCTGCTCGCGGCTCTCCAAACACGACCTCGAACGCGGCCACCAGCCCGAGCTCGACATCGCCGGCACCACGACAGTCGACGGCCGGCCCGAACTCGTCTATGCCGCCAACCTGCTCGGCCGCCGGCGGCTCTCCGCCGCGGGGATCGCAGTGAACGTTCCAACCGGACAAGGGAGAATCTGAATGGCAGCTGCCCCAACCAGTGAGCTCGGCAAGTTCGAGGGCAAGCCAGTACACGGCACCCGTATCGCGGTGACTCGGGCCGGCGACGGTCTCTCCGAAGCGATGAAGGTCGACCCGATCATCCTCCACCAGGGCGACACGGTCTATGTCGTGCTCGAATGCGCGGTCGACAAGGTCCGCTTCGATCCGATCGACAAGACCGACGGCGTCGCGCGTGTGCATCTGCTCAAGGCCGGCACCGCGACCCTCATCGACGGCGACGCCGTCCGCAGCGCGCTCGACGAACAACGCGAACGGATCACGCTCGCCAAGGAAGCCGACCAGGGTGTGCAGCGGATCGGGTTCGATCTCGCCGCTGCGCACGCCGCCGGCGAACACGAAGACAGCCCGGTCGACGAATGCACGGCCTGCTGGGACGCCCAGAACGGCGCGATCCCGATCGACCGGCCTGCGAAGAAGGCTCGTGCGGCACGCAAGCCTGGCGCGCCTCGCCGCCGACGGAACACGACCACGAAGTAGCCGATGTTGGTCAAGTTCGCCGAGGTGCCGTGGGAGGCGCTCGAGCTCGTCCGGTTCTGGGACCTGGCCGCCACCAAGAAACTCCGGTCCGGGCAGGAGCCCGACTGGACTGCCGGCGCGCTCGTCGGTGTCACCACCAGCCGGATCAAGACGGTCGCGCGGGGCCGCTGGTATGTGCTCGACGTCCGCCGCCTCCGCGACACCCCGGCGAAGGTCGAGGACTTCCTCTGGGCCACGCATGTCTTCGACGATGAGCTCTGCGGCCGGCGGGTGGCGATCAGGGTCGAACAGGAAGGCGGCGCGACCGGGTTGATCGCGCTCGATCAGCTCGCCCGCCACCGTTTCGTCGGCGTCGCGTTCAAAGGCCAATCCCCCCAAGGGTCCAAGACCGAACGGGCCAAGCCTGTCGCCACCGCAGCCGAACTGACGAACGTCGACCTTGTCGAGGCGGCATGGAACGAGGATCTGCTCGAGGAGCTCGAGCTGTTCCCCGACGGCCAACACGACGACCAGGTCGACGCGCTCTCCGGCGCGTTCGAGCATCTCCGCCAGCAGCTGCAGCTCCTGAGCGCCGGCGCCGAGACGGTACTGCAGTCGAACACTTGGGACGAACGGAGCCCGGCGCCGGCCTGGGGTGCGATCACCTGAACCGGCGGGGTCCGGGCCCGAACCGCACGCGTGTGGTTTGCTATCGCTCATGGCGACCCTCAACTCCCAGACCCTGACCGGCGCTGGCATCGCCCCGACCTTCGCCGCCGCGTCGGCTGGCGGCGACAAGATCCAGCCCGGCGAAGGCGTCTACCTCCACGTGAAGAACGGGGGCGCGTCGCCGATCGACGTCACGATCGACGCGAAGCAACCATGCAGCCTGGGGTTCGACCACGACAATGTCGTGACGGTCCCGGCGGGAGGGGAGAGGGAGATCCTCGTCCCCGAAGTCCCCTACAAGGGCAGCGACGGCCTCGCCGACATCGCCTACAGCGCGGTCACGACTGTGACCGTCGGCGCGTTCCGCACCCCCTAAGGCCGCCGCGATGGCGCCGCCGTTCACCGGCAAGTCGGACGCGTCGAAGTTCCTCGACGCGATCCCATTCCTGCAGGCCCGCCACTACCACCCGACCCGTCTCGGGCCGGTCGTGTTCATCGTCGAGCACGACATGGAATCCGGCGAGGACTGGGACGAAGCCGAGGACTGGCAGCGCCGCACCAACACCCAAGAACGCGAATCATCGGTGAACTACGGCGTCGACCCCGACAGCATCCTGAGTGCGGTGAAACCGACGCAGACCGCATGGCACGCCTCCGGCGTCAACTCATGTTCGCTCGGGATCGAACAGCCCGGCCGTGCGGCCCAGTCGCGCGACGAATGGCTCGACGACTACGGCAAGCGGATGATCGCGAACACGGGCAAGCTCACCGCCGCGCTGTGCATCGTCTTCGAGATCGAGGTGCGCGTCGCGTCGTCCGACGACGTCGTGAACTACTACCTCGGCCGCCCGTACCGCACCGGCCTGATCTCGCATCTGACCGCGACAGAAGCGGCGAAGCGGCTCGGGAAGAAGAACTACGGCCACTGGGACCCCGGGTACAGCTATCCCTGGGATTTCCTGCTCGCACAAGTGCGGCTCTGGTTGCCGGGCGCGCACTCACCTGTCCCTCGACCGGAGGTCACGACCATGTCGCGCATCGTGCTCGACCCGACCAAGCCGAAGCGGCCCGGCAAACGTCCGCATGTCGAGCTCGCACCGAACAACGACGCGATCGTCGGCTACTGGGGCTCGGTGCTCGACGGAGCCGACCCTGCCTCACCGGGCTTCGCGGAGGTGCGGGTCCGCAAGCTCGCGACGAAGGCCGTCTCGATCGAGTCGGAGGTCGACGATGAGGGCAACGCGCTCGGCGTCGCCGCGATCCGGGCGGACCACTCGACCGAACTGATCCCCTGGGCGTGAGCAGAGCGGCATGGACCTCGCGATGAAGCGCTTAAGAATCACGAGAGACGGGATCATGTTCACCGCCGGGCTCGGGCTCACGATCAACGAGGCGATTATCCGCGTCGGGTCGGAACGGCCGACGCTGCTCATCATGTTCGCGGCGATGATGGGCCTGCCGTTCATCCTGCGGGCCGATGAAATCAGGAGGAATGGGAAACCATGATCGGTCATTACCCGCTGACGGCGCTGTACACCGTCGCGGTCGCCGCGGCGGCACTCGTATTCCGGCTGCTGGCGGGGCACCTGTGAGACGGTGTACAGCGTTGCCCGTCGCGCTTGCCGGATACCTGCTGCTCGTCGCGGGGCTCGGAGCGACGGCCTACAAGATCGACCAGAACGCGGAAACGATCGAGCGCAATGCGGAGCGGAGGCCTTCGACGAGTTCGCAGCGCTTCTCGCGCTCCGTGACTGTGCAGCATTGATCGAAGGAGACACCTGATGAGCAGAGAAACCGAAGTGCAGCAGTGGCGCGACGACGCCGCGTGGCTCCGCGAAGCCGAACCGCGCCTACGGCAGATCGCCGACCGTGCGGCGGCGTTCAACGAGCTCGTCAGCGAGTTCGCGAACATCGACGTCGGCACAGAGGTGCCTGACAAGGCGAACGCGGCGGCAACGTTCGCGGTCGAGGTGGCGTACAGCGCGGAGCACATCGCCGCCGTGCTCGGCCGCGACGACATGCCCGCGGAGCCGGCAGAGACCCAGCCCGGTGTCACCACAACCGACATCGAGCCCGACAGCGAACAGGACGGTGCATGATGGAAGGCAACACCCTGATCCTCAGCGGGGTCGGTCTCGTCGTCGCGCTCATCGAGTTCGTCAAGGTCGTCGTCCCGACGATCAGCAAGCGTGTGCTGCACGTGGTCGTGTTCGTGACCGGCCTCGGCGTCGCGGCACTCGAGAGTGTGACACCGGAGATCGCGAAGTCCGTGAACATCGGCACGACGACGCTGGAGAGCGCGTCGGCCGGGCTCGTTGTCATGTACGGCATCGGGCTTGGTGCGCTCGCTTCGGGTGGTGTGACGGTCGCGAAGAAGTTCGCGGAACGACGCGCAGCATGACGACGCCATTGCATGACCTGCTCGCCAAGGTCCCGTTCCAGCCGTCGAACCCGCATCAGAAGGCGTTGCAGCCGTGGGCGAAGGCCATCACCGACCTCGTTGAGCCGCCCGTCCCGGTCCCGCCGGCGTCGCCGTACACGAAACTGATCTTCGAGGACAGCTTTGAGGGCGCCCAGGCCGACCTCTCCCGATGGAACGTATGGGACAACTGGCAGCTCGACTACGACATCGCGACGACGAAGCGGGCAAACGCGGTGGTGTCTGGCGGCAAGCTCCATCTCCAAGCGAAGCGCGAGGCGGCCAACGGACGGCAGTTCACGACCGCGTACCTCGACACCCGCAACGGCAAGTTCAGCTTCATGTACGGCCGGATGGAAGCGATGATCGCCGCGCCGTACCTCGCGGACCCGACGAACGGGCTGTGGGGCGCGTTCTGGACGCGCTCGGATGCGGGCAACGGCGAGATCGACACGACCGAACTCCCGTCGGTGAAGGGCGCACGCAGCTCGACGCAGGGGATCTTCAACGGCTACAGCCCGGTGATCAAGCAGGACAACACGGATGTGAGCACGGTTCCACTCACCGACTTCCAGCTCTACGCGGTCGAGTGGGACCCCGACTCGATTCGCTGGTACCTCGGGGGCCGGCTGATCTGGGAACGGACCCCTGCGACGACGCCGTGGTTCGCGGACTGCTTCCGCAAGCCGCATCATCTGCGGCTGAACTTGCAGTGCGGCGGCTGGGTCGGCACGCCCGCGGCGACAGCGACGTTCCCAACGGAGATGACCGTCGACTACGTGCGGGTTCTCCAGCGGCCGTGATCCGCCGCGTGTTGATCCTCGTCGCGGGCGCGATCGCGGCCTGCTCGGTGATCGGTGTGTGGGTCGCGCGCAAGATCGACGAGGCGGTCCGGTTCCCGACCCAGGGGACACCGCGATGAACCGTCACCGCGCGGTGCAGGCGCGACGCAAGCGGGAGAGCGAGCACCGACCGATGCGGCTCGTCGGCGCGGACCATCCCGCGCTCCACACCCCCGCCCAGCCGGTCGAGACATTCGACGTCCGTCTACGCCGCCTCGCCATGTCGCTCTGCGCGACCGCGGTCGTGAACCACGGCCAGGCGGTCGCGGCACCGCAGGTCGGCCGGTCCGTGCGGGTCGTCGCGTTGCCGACCCTGGTTGTCGTGAACCCGCGCATCATCGAGATCGGCGGGAAGCTCGAGAGCGGGATCGAACGGTGCCTCTCCCTGCCGGGCCGGCGGTTCGAGGTCGACCGTTGGACCCGGATCGTCGTCGCCGGTTTCAACCTCGACCAGGAAGAACATGCGGTCGAGATGCTCGACGCCGAGGCCCGCCTATGGCAGCACGAGATCGACCATCTCGACGGGCGGCTCGTGACCAGCAGGGGCGTGGAGGTGGCGACGCTCCCCGCCGCACAGACCACACGCACGTAGTTTGTGCTCATGGCCGCGGGCACTCTCGATCTGGTGATCGACCAGGGCTCGGACTGGGAGATGCCGGTCGTTGTCGAGTCCGGCGGCATTCTCGTACCGTTCGTCTCCGCCTCCGCGCGGATGCAGGCCCGCGGCGACTATGACGAGACGCAGACCGTGATCGACATCTCGAGCCCCGCGTCAGGGATCGTGATCGACGCGCCGAGCTCGATGTTGACGCTCTCGCTCACCGCGGCGCAGACCGCCGCGCTCGCGCCGAGCCAGTACGTGTACGACCTCGAGTTCACGAACGACGGCAAGGTCGAGAAGCTGTTCCGCGGGACGCTGATCGTGCGGCCCGAGGTGACCAAATCGTGAGCACCTCGGTCGTGTACCAGACGAACACGGTCGTCGTCGAGCAGGACCGGGTGCGGGTCGTCTACCCGTTCGGTTCTGGTCTCGCCGCGACGGACCACGGCTCGCTCGCCGGCCTCGCCGACGATGACCATCCCCAATATCAGAAGGAGTCGGAGAAGGACCAGCCGTCCGGGTACGCGGGCCTCGACGGTAGCGGGCTGTTGTCGGGCGCGGTGCTGCCGGCGCTCGCGCTCACGTCGATCTCGGTCGTCGCGTCTGAGGCGCAGATGCTTGCCCTCAACGTCGAGCCGGGCGACGTCGCGATCCGCACCGACCTGACCACGACGTTCATCCTGACCGCGCTTCCGGCGAGCTCGCTCGGGAACTGGACCGAGCTGATCACCCCGACGGGCGCGGTCACGAGCGTCAACGGTCAGACCGGCGTGGTCACGATTCCCGAGGATCCTGCCGCCGGGACTGGTGGGCTCCGCACGCTCGGCGGCGGCGCCCAGCAGGCCGCGGCCGGCAACCACGCGCACACCGCGGCCGCGGTCGCGTTCACCCCCGCGGGCACGATCGCCGCGACGGACGTGCAGGCCGCGATCGAAGAAGTCGCCGCCGCGGCCACTGGCGCGCCGACCGACGGGACCTACCTCGTCGCGACCGCGAGCGGAGAGCTGTCGGCGGAGGTTGTCGTCGGCGCAACACCTCAAGGTGAGCTGGGCGGCACGTGGGCTGACCCGACCGTCGACGCGACTCACTCGGGCAGTTCCCACGCGTCGGTCCAAGCCGCTGCGGAAGCGACCGCGGACGCGGCTCTGACCGCGCATGTCGGCGCGGCCGATCCCCATACCGGCTATCAGAAGGAATCGGAGAAGGCGGCCGCGAACGGCTACGCGTCCTTGGGCGCGGACTCGAAGGTCCCGACCTCCCAACTCCCCGCGCTTGCGATCACCGACACGTTCGTCGTCGCGTCCGAAGCCGCGATGCTCGCCCTCACTGCCGAACGGGGCGATGTCGCGATCCGCACGGACGAGACCAAGAGCTACATCCTCGCGACCGACGACCCGACACTGCTCGCGAACTGGAAGGAGATCCTCACTCCCGCCGGCGCCGTGATCTCGGTGAACGGCCAGACGGGCGTCGTCGTGATCCCGACCGACCCCGCCGCTGGCACCGGGGGCCTCAGGACCCTGGGAGTCGGCGCGCAGCAAGCGGCAGCAGGCGACCACGGCCACACGCTCGCGGGGGACGTGACCGGCCCGGTCGGCACGACCGTCGTCGCGAAGATCGCCGGCCAGACGATCACCGGCACACCGGGCGCGGGCAAGGCGCCGGTCGGTGACGGCGCGGGGAACGCCGCGTGGACCGACATCGCGACCCAAGCCGAACTCGACACCCACATCGCGGGTGCGGTGCTCGACGGCGACGCGGCGGGCGGCGTGCTGAGCGGCACGTTCCCGAACCCCGGCTTCGCGCTCGACATGGCGACCCAGGCCGAGCTCGACGCGCATGCCGCAGCCGCTGACCCGCACGCGGGCTATCAGAAGGAGAGCGAGAAAGGCGCCGCGAACGGCTACGCGAGCCTCGACGGCTCCGGGTTCGTGCCCTCAGCGCAGCTCCCGTCGATCGCGATCTCCGACACGTTCGTCGTCGCAAGCCAGGCCGCGATGCTCGCCCTCACCGCGCAACGCGGCGACGTCGCGATCCGCTCGGACCTGAACAAGAGCTTCGTGCTCGCGACCGAGAGCCCGGGCACGCTCGGCGACTGGAAGGAACTGCTCACCCCCACCGACGCAGTCCTGTCCGTCGCGGGCCGCACTGGCGTGGTGACGCTCACGAGCGCTGATCTGACGGACTCGTCCGCGTTCGGTCGATCGTGGATCGCGCTCGCCGACGCGCCGGCCGGACGTACTGCCCTCGGGGTCGTGATCGGCACTGATGTGCAGGCGTTCCATGCGAACCTCGCCGCGCTCGCGGGGCTGACGGGCGCGGCGGCGAAGGGGATCCGGTTCACGGGCGCGGGCGCGATGGCGACGTTCGACTTGACCGCGGCGGGCCTCGCGTTGTTGGACGATGCGGACGCGGCGGCGCAGCGGGTGACGCTCGTGCTCGGCCCGACCGACGACGTGACGTTCGGGACGGTCGCGACCGACTTCGCCCGGCTCGACGATCCTGACGGCGGGATCGACTTGCAAGATGTCGGCCTGTTCGGGTTCGGGAACTGGCAGGAGGGCGCGCACGCGTCGGGCTTGGAGACGATGCAGATCGGCTCGCTGCTGTTCGGGTCGGGGTACTTCAACCTCACCGGCGGCGGGCTGCTCGCGCAGGTCACTGGCCGCGCGTACGCGACCGACGATCGTCTCCCCGCACCGTTGAAGGGACCGGGTTCGGCGGGCGCGGGCGACAACTCGGTCGGCGACGAGGGGCTTGAGATCAGCTCGGAGATGATCGGCCACGTCGACTACGTGACGGTCACCCTCACCGCAGGATCCGCGGTCGCGGTCCGCACCGCGGGCGATACGCCCGCCGACCCGTCGTTCTACCGGCCGACGATTACCGGGCCGCCTGGCGCGCTCCGGTTGTTGACGCGCGTCACGGACGTCACCGGGAACAACATCACGATGACGAAACCGGCGTTGCAGTCGGGGTCGTTCCTTGTCGGTGTCGGTTGGGCAGGCGCGCACGCGACATCGCTCGGGATCAACGCGCAGATGCGTACTGTCGCGATGGCGGACCTCAGCGCGACGGTCGGCTATGCGGGTATCCGCCTCGCGCTCGTCGGTTCGGGTGCTGGCGCGGCATGGAAGGACCAGTTCGAGTTCGATGGGGACGGCATCTTCCGCTTCCTCCAGAACTCCGAGAAGCAGTCGATCGAGTTCCGCAAGCCGACCGGCGGTCCTGGCGATGTCGTCGCGAACAAGCCGCGCTTGTGGGCCGAGGTCGGGCACCTCGGCTATGACCACCTGACGCTCACACAGTTGATCGGCGGGACCCAGACGCAGACACAGTTGTTGCAGGTCGGGCTCGCGCACTTCAACTACGCCGGGACAGTCCTCGGCTACACGAGCATCGACACGCAGGCGAGCTTCGGCGGTTCGATCTTCGCGTTGCGTCAGGCTGGCGGTACTGGCGGGCCGTTTGGTATCACTGCGACACCTGCTGATACCCAGGTCGGGTCGTATGCGTTCGGTGCATACGACGGCGCGGGCGACTGGACCCTGAACGCCGGGATGCTGGCCGTGACGAAGGGGTTGCAGTCGGCGACGAACTATGGCCTCGCGCTCCGGTTCTACAGCACGCCGCAAGGTGGCGTGAACACGCGCAACGTGTGGGAGATGGGCGAGGACGGTGCGCTGCGCGCGTTGCTGACCGGCGGCGGCGGGTTCATCGAGCTACCCGAACAGTCAGCGGATCCGACTGCGCCTGCCAACTCGCTCGCCCTGTTCGCGAAGGACGACGGGTTCGGCGCGACGAAGCTGTCGATCTCCGGGGACTACCCGGTCATGCAGAATGTGTTCAACCAGCTTGGCGCGTTCGGGACGTTCCTCGGCTACTGGGGCACGGCGGCTTCACCGCCGACCCTCGCGTTGCTGCGCGGCCGCGGCGACAAGGCCACGCCGGTGTTGGTCAACAGCGGCGACGTGCTCGGGCGTCTCGCGTTCTTCGGCTACGAGTCGCAGACGGTCACCCAACTCGGCGCTGAGCTTCGCGGAGTCACGGCCGAGACGTGGGATGACAACTCGCACGGCACCGACCTCGAGATCTGGACGACCCCGACCGGCAGTGCAGATGCGGTCGCGTCGAAGATCGCGACGTTCGGTGCGGGCCGCGGCCTCTCGTTCTACGGGACGGCCGGCGACGCGAACCCCGTCACGACGATCGGGTCGCTGCTCGGCGCTGCCATCCTCGCGTTCGGGACGGCCGGCGCCGCGATCGACACGCTGCTCGACCGGCAAGGCGTCGGCGTGTTCGGGGTCACGAACGCGCTCAAGATCCTCGGCACGGGCGGCACCGGCTACCACGAGCTCGTGCACCAGAGCTCGGATGCAGGCGCGCCGTCGGGCACGCTCGTCCGGCTCTACAACAAGAGCGGGAAGCTCTACCGCCGCAACGCGACCGACACGAAGCGCATCCTGACCGAGAGCGACCTCTCGGCCGCGTTGTTCGGCACGACCGGCTGCCTCGCCGCGACCTTCAACCGCCAGCAGGTCAGCTCGGCAACGCAGGCCGCGCTGACGTCGGGCACGCTCACGATGGTCGCGATCCCGCTGACGCAGGGCACGGTCGTGACGAACATCTCGTTCTTCACCGGCTCAACGGCGGGCGCCACCATGACGAACTGGTGGTTCGGTCTGTTCGACGAGTCGCGCAACAAGCTCGCGATCAGCGCGGATCAGACCTCGGACGCGATCGCGTCGAATACGAAGCACACGCTCGCGATGACGACGCCGTACACGGTGCTGACGACCGGCCTCTACTACGTCGGCATCATGGTCGCCGCCACGACAGTGCCGACGCTCGCCGGCATCGCGGTCACCGCGGTCACCGCTCGCAACGTCGCTCCGATCACGGCCGGGACCTCGTCGACGGGGCTTACCACTCCCGCGTCATGCCCCTCGCCGGCCGGCGCGCTCACCGCGATCGGGCAGGCTGTCTACGCCGAAGTCTCATGAACCGTCAACAGCGGCGTCACGCCGCCCGACAGAGGAGCAAAACGATGCCCGACGCCCAAGCCCCCGAAGCTGCACCCCCGAACCAGAACCAGATCCAGGTCGACCCGCAATGGATCTTGACGAACGCCGCGCAGCACATGCAGAACAGCCAAGCCTCCGTGCTCGCGATGCACGACCTGCTCGTCAAGTGCGCCAACGCGCTCGGCCTCGTCATGGCCGAACATACCCGCGTCTCCGCCGAACTCGACGAGGCGAAGGCACGACTCGCCGCCGCGGACGCCGAGGTCCACAACGAGGCCGCGGCGAAGGCCGCGAACGTGAAGCCGGCCCGGGCCCGCAAAGCCGCGAAGGCGACGAAGGCGGCGAGCAACGGCAAGACGCCCACGAAGGCCGCGGCCGCCGCGCAGACCACACACGAGTAGTTTTGCGGCGATGGTGGCCGAGCAGATGACCGGCACGCGGGTCATCCGACGCGACCAGCTCGACGGCGCGCCGGCGTTCACCGAGATCGGCACGACCGGCCTCGTCGCGTTCGGCGGCTACGTCCAGGAAGAGTGGCTCCCCGCGCTCCGCTGGCCGCAGGCCACGAAGATCTGGCGGGAGATGTCGGACAACGACCCGATCGTCGGCGCGATGCTCAACACCGGCGACCTGCTGATGCGCAAGGTCGACTGGCGGACCGACCCCGCCGACGACAGTCCCCTCGCGCTCGAGATCGCCGACCACTGCCATAACTGCCTGTCCGACATGACCGACAGTTGGCCCGACACGCTCTCCTCGATGCTGACCATGCTCCCGTTCGGGTTCTCGGTGCATGAGATGGTCGCCAAACGCCGAGCCGGCCGCCGCGCCGAGGACCCGTCACGATTCGACGACGGCAAGGTCGGATGGCTGAACCTGTCGATCCGCGCGCAGGAGACCCTGTACGACTGGATCTACGACGAACGCGACCGGCTCGTCGGCGTCAACCAACGCACGATGACCGGCGGCGGCGCGCCGATCCCGCTCGCCAAATGCGTCCACGTCCGCACCTCCGCATTGAAGGCAAACCCGCAAGGCCGTTCGGTCCTTCGCAACGCCTACCGGCCGTGGTTCTACAAACGGCGGATCGAGGAGATCGAGGCGGTCGGCATCGAACGTGACCTCGCCGGCCTGCCGATCGCGTACGCGCCGTCGGACATCATCCTCTCCGAAGATTCGGACAAGTTGAAGATCCGCGACAACTTCATCGAGACGGTCAAGAACGTGCGCCGCAACGAAGCCGAAGGGCTGCTCTGGCCGTCGGAGAAAGACGCGCACGGCAACCGGCTCTATGAGTTCGCGTTGCTCTCGACGGGCGGCCGCCGCCAGTTCGACACCGGCGCGGTCGTGACCCGCTACGACCAGCGGATCCTCACGACGATGCTCGCCGACTTCATCCTCCTCGGCCACGAAGGTGTCGGCACGCTCGGTGTCGAGTTCGGGGCGAGCAAGGTCGACCTGTTCAACGCCGGCCTCGACGCCTGGCTCGCGCAGATCGCCGCGGAGATGACCCGCGGGTATGAATGGCTCGTCGACCTGAACGGCTGGCCGCTCGAGCTCACCCCCACCCTCCTGCCCGGCAAGACCGAGAAGATCGACATGGTCGCGATCGCCGAGACGGTCGGCAAACTCGCCGACGCCGGCGCCCCGATCTTCCCCGACGCGATCCTGCTGGACCATCTCCTCGACCAGCTCAACCTGCCCCACACCGAACCCGACGAGCTCTAACCCGATGGTCGTCGGGACGCCGGTCGTGCGGCGGGCGCCGATCAACCTGCTCGACAACGTCGCCGTCGGGCAGGTCTCGAGTGTCGTGCTCAACGCGATGAGTCGCCTGTCGCAGAGCGCCGGCGGGCAGGCCGCGCTCTCCGCGCTCGGGCTCGGCAACGCCACGGCGTTCCTCGAGGCGCTCGACTGGGCCGGCTGGCTCGGCATCCTCGAGCAGATGACCGGCATCGTCACCGGCCAACAGGTCGCCGCCGCCGAAGCGAGTTTCGTCGACCTCGGCGGGACGAAGGCGATGATCGGCGGGCGGATGCGCCGCGCCGAAGCGAACGCCCAAGCACGCGCCGCCGCGAGGGTCGTCGAGATCGACCAGACGACCCGCGCCGCGATCCGCGAACGGATCACCGCCGCGCTCCGCTCCGGCGACAGCATCGACCGCGTCGCGGCAGATCTGCGTCAGACCGTCGGGCTGCACTCCCGCTACGCGACCGCCCTCACCAACTACACGAACCAGCTCCGCAAGAAAGGGCTCGACGACGGCACGATCCGGATGCGCACCACCGTCTACCGCGACCGGCTCCTCCGTGCGAGGGCGGAGACGATCGCCCGCACCGAGCTCTCCGAAGCTGCGAACGCCGGCCGGACCGAAGGGTGGGCTGCCGCGGTCGCATCCGGGGCGCTGCCCGCCGATTCGCAGAAACGGTGGATCCTCGGCCCGAACCCCTGCCCGATCTGTCAGAGCGTCGGCGGCACGACCGTCGAGCTGTTCGCGACGTTCGCGAACGGCTACGACAACCCGCCCGCACACCCGAACTGCACGTGCCGTGTGGTGCTCGCCGAGGTCGGCGCCGCAGCCGACGCGATCCGACAGCCCGGCTGGGAACAGGACGGCACCAAGTTCGCCGGGAGCCGCTGCGCGATCTGCCCGGGCGACTGCACCAGCCGCGTGAGCCTTGAGGCTGGGCAGGTCGTGAAGGGCTCGAAGGGTGCGCACTGCTCCGGGCTGCCGAAGGCCGCGCCACCAACCGCGATCCCCGTCACCACGGCAGCGGAGTGCGATGTCGGCGACACGCTCTACATGTCCGGCAACCCGTACAACTTCGAGATCACCGGCGTCGACCCCCCCGCCGGCACGATCGTCGCGAAGGGCAAGGGTGCACCGAAGGTGTACGCGATCGACGGGTCGACGAAGAGCTGGGCGGTGACGCCGGGCCCGGCGAAAGCGGCGAAGGTCGCACCGTTCGAAGGGACACCTGGGGCGAAGCTCGCCAAGGGCGCCCCAACCGGGTCGGTGCCGATCACCAAGCTCGACCAGGCACACCCCGGCGACGTCCTCTACTCCTCCACCAAACCCGGTATCGGCCACACGGTGATCGGCCAGCACGAGAGCGGCGCCGGCGTCGTCGTCATCGGCCCCGACGGCAAGAAATCGGTCATCAAGATCGAGTCCGGTTCGAAGATCGGTCTCGGCTATTCGGTCGAGCCTGGGCCCGACAAGTGGAAGTACCTCATCGGCTCGCCGCCGTCCGCCTCGAAACCCGCCGGCGTCCCGCACCCCAACCCCACCCCGAAACCGAAACCGGGTGTCACCGGCACGGCGTCGCCGTCGAAGACCGACTGGTTCCAGCCCGAGCCCGGATCGATCACCGGCCATGCCGCCCACCCCGGCAACACATACAAGGTCATCTCCGTCAAGGGCGACAAGGCGCTCATCGAGACCGCGTCCGGCTCCAAATTCGAAGCCGCGACCAGCGATCTGATCGGTGTCCGGCCCGGCATGAAAGTGAACGTCCTCGGCGACACCTACGACGTGCTCGACCTCACCCCCGGCAACCCGTACACGAAGGTGAAGATCCAAAAGGGTGCCGACGTCACGTTCGTCAACCTCCCCAAAGGAGGCGGCCACTCCATCAAGCCCGCGACCGCGACACCCGGCAAGGGCGTCGCCGCCGGCAAACCCCAAGCCGGTCTCATCGACTGGGGCCAGGCAAAGAAACCGAGCTACGGCACGGCGAAGAAGCCTGCGGCCACGGCCACGGCGACGACGCCGACGGTCGTGCCGCCCCCCTCCCACGCGCAGGGCGCGGCGACGTTCGCCTCTCGCAGCGACGGTGTCGCCTGGGGGAAACGCCAATCGGCCGGCTGGCAGGCGACGAGCGCGGAACAGTCCGCGATCCGCTCCTACACCGGCTCCAGCTACTACTCGACGAACCAACGGCTCCGTTCCTCGCTCGGGCAACGCCACGACGCCAAATCCAAAGCGATCGACGCCGGCCTCGAGAAGGGCGAGATGCACGAGACGGTGATCCTCACCCGCGGCCACGGCGCCGCGGGCGACGTCGACGCGTCGACCGGCCGTCGGCTCGACAGCTTCCAGCCCGGCGAGACGTTCGTCGAACATGGCTTCACCTCCACCAGCGTCGACACCCAACCCGCGTTCTCCAAGCAGGTCGGGCTCCGGATCCGTGCGCCCGCCGGCACTCGAGGCGCCTATGTCGGGAACGTGTCGCAGTTCGGCCATGCCGAACGCGAGTTGATCCTCGCTGCCGACACCGAGTTCCGTGTTGTCGCCCGGCACGAGCTCCCTTCCGGGACGGTGATCTACGACGTGGTGATCGTCCGTCAGAAGAACCGCATCTACCCCTACCCCTAAACTCGGCCGGATGGCGAGCGCCTCGCGTGTCCGAGCAGTCCTCGACGAGCTGCTCGTCCGCGTCCCCGACGAGCTCACCAGCTACGCGGAGGCAGTCGCGGCGATACCGCCCGATGTGACGCTGGCGGAGCTCGAGGCGGCGATGCCAGCCACCGAATCTGGGCTGCCGTTCGGTCTCGCTGACTTCCTCGGCTTCACCGACCCGCAAGACTGGAACCCGGGGAAGTGGGACGCGGGCCAACCTGCCGCCACCGGCGCGGAAGCGCAACGGATCGGCGATGAGCTCGCGGACCCGACGATCGTCGAGGTCGAACTGCCCGACGACTGGGCCCCTTCCTACCAACACGGCGAATAGAGAGCGTGATGGCCGACGACGACGACGGTGAGGTAAATCTCATCTACCGCCAGCTCGACGACCCCAACGAGTGGATCCTCGAGATCATCGACGAGGACGGCAACGTCGAAGTGACCGACATCTGCGACCCGCGCACCGGGCTCGTCGGCACGGTCGATCACCTCGGGATGCTCTCGCTCAACGGCGCGCCTGCAGTGTGCGGGCAGCTGCGCATCGAGCCGCGCTATTACGGCGGCGAGCAGACGATCGTCATCCTGCCCGGCTGAGGCCGCGCAGGGTACACGTGCGCTGTACCCGGGCGGGCTCTACCCTTGGCGCATGATCGTCCGACTCCGCAACAAGAACTCCCAGCCGCGACGCCGCGCCCGCCGCTACATCGCACGCGCGACGGAGCTCTCCCCACCAGAAGAGGTCTGGGACGAGCTCATCGACGCGCTCGGCGAGCTCCCCGACGAAGAGTTCGTCAGCGCGATGATCTTCCTGCCGCTCCCCGCCGACCTCACCAACCAGCTCACCATCGATAGTGGGCTCGAGCCGGCGGAGATGCATGTGACGGTCTGCTACCTGCAGCTACGGCCTGGCGACTTCCATGCGGGCATGCGGCTCGCCGGCGTCGCGATGCGCGCCGCGCTCGGCGAGTATCCGTTCCTCGCGAAGATCACCGGCACCGCGATCTTCCAGCCCGACGAGCCCGGCATCGACCCGGCCGCGGCCGCGGTCGCGCTCGTCGACTCGCCCGGCCTCGAAGACCTCCGCCGCCACGTCCGTGAGGCGCTCGACGACGCCGGCCTGCCCTGCGCGTTGAACCACGGGTTCCTGCCGCATGTCACCTTGGCCCGCGGGCCGCTCGACCTGCTCGAGGCCCTCCCTCCGCTCGACGTCGCCGCGCTTGGTGACCGTGCGGCGTGGTTGGTGGAGTCGATCGGCGTCGCGGTCGGCGAGTTCGTCGCGCACTACCCGCTCCTCGCCGCGCACACCCCGGTCGACGGTGATGACGAGCCGTACTACCGGCTCGCGCTCGCCAAGGCCGACGACGTCCGCCGCTACACGCTCGCGCCGCTCTACGCGCCGGGTTCGCTCGACACGCACGACGAGTGGATGACCGCCGACGACCTGCAGGACGCGGTGTGGGACTACGTCCGTGCTGGTGACCGTGCCGTGCGGCTGCAGCACATGGGCGACGTCGTCGCCGGCGAGATGGTCGAGATCGTGCAGTGGCCGTTCGAGGTCCGTTGTGTCATGCGCTCCGGCGACGGCACCGAGACCGAGGTGATCGTGCCTCCGAACACGATCTGGCAGGGGACCGTCTGGACACCGTGGGCCTACGACGGTGTGCTCAAGGGCTGGATCAACGGCCTGTCGCTCGGCGGTTTCGCGGCACGGATCCCCGACCTGGGTCCGTAGGAATATTCCTGGCGCGTAGCACCCGGAATATTTGACGGGGGGTCGCGCCACCCTGCCGCGTTCGTTGTCTCGCGTCCCAGGGTTTGGACGATTGCGCCGACGAACCACATGCGTGTGGTCTGATCCTGCTCGTGCGGAAGGCCAATCTCCTCGCCCGGCCGACGATCAAGGAAACGTCGGGTGTCGATCACCCGGCGAATTCGTCTCAGGTCGGCGGCGAGGGATGGGTCGTCATGAAAGCCGACGGGACTCCCGTCGCGACCGTGGAGGGTGCTGTGGGCGCCGACGTCGCTCAGCTCGAGACCGATCTCGCGAAGTCCGACGAGGACCTCGAGACCGCCAATGCCCGGATCGCCGAGCTCGAGAGCGAGCTCGAAGCGGCCAAGACGCCTGTCGTCGTCGAAGACACGACCGCCGCCGCCGCTGACGGTGGTGGTGACGACGACGCGTTG
>Ga0247727_10001886_pt1 | contig 48708 bp, 44 predicted proteins | sample WisWelCaveWW1625_FD_202498 | JGI IMG/M metagenome (GOLD analysis project Ga0247727, IMG submission 202498) | Biofilm microbial communities from Wishing Well Cave, Virginia, United States - WW16-25 | ecosystem: Environmental > Aquatic > Deep subsurface > Groundwater > Cave microbial mat | place...
GGTCAACCTATTATACCGTACCTTATAGAGATGTTGAAGCGAAAGATGTATAATCTAAACATGAGTCTCACTCTCGTGGATGCCTTGCGCATAAAATCAACACACAGCATTGCTTTCATTGGCTCAGGAGGAAAAACAACAGCGATCTTCCAACTGGCTAGGCAACTCAAATCGCCTGTCATCGTCACCGCGACTTCGCATTTGGGAGATTGGCAGGTTTCAATGGCGGACAGGCATATAACCGAATCACCGGTTACCATCAAAGAAATCGAAAAAGATTTGAGCGGAGTTATTCTTGTCACTGGGGCGTTTGACGGGGATAGAACGAAGCCGCTCGGAGACGATTTGCTCAATCAGCTTCAACAGTTTTGCATCCATCATTCCACCCCCTTGCTCATCGAAGCGGACGGGTCGCGGCAGAAACCTCTGAAAGCCTGGGCGGAGCACGAGCCGCCAATCTCTGATTTTGTTGACCATGTAGTAAATGTTGTTGGTCTTACAGGATTGGGAAAGCCACTGAATGATGATTACGTTCATCGTCCTGAATTATTTTCAAACCTAAGCGGGTTGAACGCTGGAGATTTCATCACACCAAACGCGCTCATACATGTGCTGACGCACGACGAAAGTGGTTTGAAAAATATTCCGACGGGCGCGCAGAGGACAGTATTGTTGAACCAGGCAGATACCCCCGAACTTCAAGCCGGAGCGCGCGGAATGGCACAGCCATTGCTTTCCAGATTTGATTCCGTTGTTATTTCGAGTTTGGAACAGGAAAAAATATTTGCTGTGCACGAGCAAGTTGCTGGGATCATCCTAGCTGCAGGCGAATCTTCGCGATACGGACAGCCAAAGCAATTACTGGATTGGAAGGGCGAGCCGTTCGTACGTGCGACTGCAAAACGCGCGTTGGAAGCAGGTCTTTCGCCTGTCGTTGTTATTACAGGTGCAAATGCCGAGCAGGTGGAAACGGCAGTACAAGGCCTGAATGTGAAAGTTGTCAGAAACATCGAATGGGAGAATGGACAAGGCACATCAATCAGAGTGGGCATTTCGTCTCTTCAGGCAGGCAGGGTTGAAACAGGTGCGGCAATCTTCCTGCTCGTTGACCAGCCTCACATCACAACATCCATTTTGCACGCGTTGGTAGAAAAACATGCAGAAGGGTTATATCCTATCGTTGCGCCGATGGTGATGGATCGGAGGGCAAATCCTGTTTTATTTGATCGGGTGACATTCCCGGATCTAGTGATGCTTGAAGGCGATGTTGGCGGGCGCACGATCTTCCACAAGCATCGCGTGGAATATTTGCCCTGGCATGATGACCGCCTTCTGCTTGATGTGGACACTCCCGAACAGTATCAACGATTGATCACAGATGAGACGTTATGACCCCGCACGCTTCGATTCACCACTTTATTGAGGCGTGTGGGGTGATCTCGCACGCCTCATTTCACCCACTCATGGAGCGCGCAGGATGATTTCAGCCATTATTCTTGCGGCGGGCGAGTCGAAACGCATGGGCGAGCCGAAGATGATGTTGAAGTGGGAGGAAACGACTGTGCTTGAACACGTCATTTCCATATTTGCAAAAGCAGGGTTGGAAGATATTCTGGTTGTGACAGGTTCACACAGAGATGAAGTTGACGAAATAGTATCTCGCTCGAAGAAACTTTTTCCAGTTCGGAGAATTTTTAATGAGAAATTTGCATCCGGTGAAATGTTGTCGTCCATTCAATGCGGGTTGCGTGACTTGATGGAGAAAGGCGTGGGGGCGGCAATGATTGGGCTGGGCGATCAGCCTCAAGTCCAAGAAGGAAGCGTGAGAATGGTTTGCGATGCTTTCAATAAAACGGAGAGTCCGCTCGTTGTCCCAAGTTATCAGATGCGCCGCGGGCATCCGTGGTTGATTAGTCGTGAACTTTGGCAGGATTTTCTCGCCATCGCTTCACCGCAGACACCGCGCGATTTCTTAAAAAAGAATTCGACGAAAATTCATCATGTTGAGGTAAATAATAACAGCATTCTTTTAGATTTGGATACATTGAAGGATTATCAAACATTCCACCCATAATCGTAAGCATTATTGTCAGAGCAGGCACAGAAATTTTGTGTCGCATTGACACACTGGATGTTTATGCAGGTTCAGCTGCCTTTTCGACAACCACGAGCCTCAAGCAGGATTTGGGTTTCCGAATTTTGGGAAGAAACTCAACAAGGCGTAATACGCCACATAGATGGATGAAACGGGCGCGACCCATTCCGGCACATCAGGATATTGCAGAAGCCCCCAAACACCCAAGACACCATACAGATACGTAAAACCGAGTGTAAAACGACGCAAACGGGTATTTCGCGTGGGGTACAGATATTTAACGGGAACAAAGATGAGGATATTGCAGATCACAATAGCCGCAAAATTGATCCATGGGTTCAACCCGAGCAACATCATGTAGACGACAAGGAAATTCCACACAGATGGAAACCCTTTGAAGAAATACGAGTCGTTGTCTGTTTTCGCATCGGTTTGCGCGAATTGATACGCAGACGTGAGCAGGATCGAAACCGCCGCCGCCATCGTCAAGCCTTCGGGCATCAGGTTTGGCACGCGAACCAGCAACAACGCCGCCACAACCACATAATTGAGGTAGTCAATGATGTTATCCATCAAACCGCCGTCCACACCGCGGGCATAGTCCTTTACGTGGAACCAGCGCGCCAGCATTCCATCGAAACCATCCACAAGCATGGCGATGACAATGTAAAGGATGGCGAGTTTGAAATTCGATTCCCAGATCGCGAGCAATGTCAGAAATCCCCAGACCGCGCCTGTCGCCGTGAACAGATGCACGCTCCAGGCAAGGGTCTTGCGCAGCCAAAGTGGTAGTCTCTCAAACACGGTTCACCTCATAAAAAATAGTAAGCGCCATTATCAGTGCTTCACGAAAGGATTTAGTAGTAGCGACTTTAGTCGCTTTTTGCCCGAACGACTAAAGTCGTTACTACGATTTCGTGATTTACTGATTATAAAAGAAAAGGCGCACCTTGCGATGCGCCTTTCAAATCTATTTTTTGACCAGTCCAACCTTGACTGTCTCGCCGTCAAACGAATCTTCGACAACAAACGACTCCCGCGAAGCGGGCGGACTTGCAAAAACGAGATTGGACGCGAGAGTTTCAGCCGTGATGTAATCCTTGTGCGCCTCAATCGCGGACCTCAAGCCTGCGGAGGCTTCGACAAACAGTTCTATCCTGTCAGCCACATCCAAATGCGAACTCTTGCGGAGGTCCTGTACGCGGCGGACAAATTCACGCGCCAAACCTTCTTTGATAAGTTCAGGAGTCAGTTCTGTAACGAGCGCCGCGACATATGGTCCTTCTTCTGCGACTGCGAATCCTTCCTTTGCAAGCGCCTTCACTTCCACTTCATCAGGCAATACATCAAAGGTCTCACCATTGACTTCGACTCGCAAAGGCTTGCCTTCCAATAATGGATGTGCCGCATCCTCCGAGTTCATGGCAAGGATCACCTTCTGGATCGCAGGGAATTTATTTCCATACTTTTGTCCAAGCTGCTTCGGCAACGGCTTGACCGAATGTGACACCGCCTCAGTAGCCGCATCCAGCAAGCGGACTTGCTTGACGTTCAACTCATCCATGAACAGGTCAGCATATGTTTGAACAGCTTTGCGTTCATTTGCATTACCGAGCGAGAACGCCACTTCCGCCAATGGCTGGCGGACTTTGCGATTCGCTTTCTGTCGCGCGGAATGCCCGAGTGAGACGAGTTTCATCACCAGGTTCATATCGCTATTGAGTGATTCATCTATCATCTCTGGTAATATTTTGGGCCACTCAGCGAGATGCACAGACTCGGGTGTGTTGCTATCCACCGAGCGGACGAGGTTCTGGTACAACTCGTCGGCAAGGAAAGGCATGGCGGGGGCAAGCAACTTCGAGATTGTGACAAGAGCTGTGTATAAAGTCGAGTACGAGGCTTGTTTGTCGGAGTCCGATTCAGATTTCCAGAAGCGGCGGCGCGAACGCCGCAAATACCACGTGGACAACTTCTCCACGAATCCTTCTATCGGGCGCGTGGCGTTCGGTACATCATAGTTTTCGTATGCTTCCGTCACGTCACGGACAAGCACATTAAGTTCGGACAACAGCCAGCGATCCAAATCACTGGTTGCTATCGGCATGGTGGTGACGGTGGGTTTGTCGAGATTTGCGTAGGTCACAAAGAACGAATAGACGTTCCACAACGTGAGCGTGAAACTGCGTATCACCTCACCCACCAAATCGGAAGAGAAGCGGCGTTCCTGCCCTGGCGGTGTCGCCGTGTACAGATACCAGCGAAAAGCGTCCGCGCCATGGACAGCAAGCACATCCCAGGGAGCAATGATATTGCCGAGGCTCTTGGACATTTTCTTGCCATCACCGTCCAGGATCAAGCCGAGACAGAGAACATTCTTGAACGAGACTTTATCGAAGAGCAAAGTGCTGATGGCATGTAATGTATAGAACCAGCCGCGCGTTTGATCAACGGCTTCACAGATGTAATCCGCGGGGAATTGCGACTCAAACTTCTCTTTGTTCTCAAACGGATAGTGCCACTGCGCCACTGGCATCGAGCCAGAGTCGAACCAGACATCAATCAAATCCTTGACGCGCGTCATTTGATTTCCGCAATCAGGGCAAGCCCAGTGAACCTCATCCACATGCGGGCGATGTAAGTCGAGTTCAGTTAAGTCGCGTCCAGTCTTTTCCGAAAGTTCAGCCACCGAACCAACGCATTCGCGATGATCGCACTCTTCGCACTCCCAAACAGGGAGCGGCGTGCCCCAATATCTTTCACGCGAAAGCGACCAGTCAATGTTATTGGAAAGCCAGTTGCCAAAACGACCTTCCCTCGTATGCTCTGGAACCCAGTTGATCGTGTTGTTCAACTCAACCAAACGGTCACGATATGCGCTCGTGCGGATATACCACGAATCACGCGCATAATACATCAACGGGGTTTTGCAGCGCCAGCAAAATGGATAGGCATGTGTATATATTTCACTGCGGAACAACAAGCCGCGCGCTTGTAAATCCTGAATAATCAGCGGGTCGGCATCCTTGATGAATTGCCCGCGCCAGGGCGTCACTTCAGGGATGAATGTACCATCGGGGAGTACAGTCATTAGCACAGGCAGATCGTATTCTTTCGCCACATCCATGTCTTCTGCACCGAAGGCAGGCGCGATATGAACCAAACCTGTTCCATCCTCAGTCGTAACATATTCGGCGAGCGTCACATAATGAGCTGGCTTCGCAGGCGGAACAAAGGTGAAGAGTGGATGATATTTCGCGCCCTTGAGTTTTTTGCCCTTGAAGGTTTCAAGCACCTTTACCTCTTTCTCCTTGAAAACTTTTTCAAGCAGAGACTTTGCGAGAATGAGCTTATCTTTCGCTCCATCTTCCAGCGTATGTTCAACTGTCACATAATCCACATCGGGATGCACGGCAACAGCCACGTTCCCAGGTAGAGTCCATGGAGTGGTGGTCCAAATCAGGAGAGATGTATCAGGCTTATCCACAAGCGGCAAACGCACGAAGACCGATGGATCATCTGTATCCTGAATTGCATCGGGATAATGCACTTCATGGTCAGAAAGCGGCGTGCCGCAACGGGGGCAATACGGCACAACTTTGTAGCCTTTGAACAACAAGTCCTTATCCCAGAAGTTTTTCAGAATCCACCAGACCGACTCGATGTAGTCGTTGGTATACGTCACATACACATCTTCGAGATCAACCCAGAACGCGATACGGTCGGTCAACTTCTCCCAATCTTGAATGTATGTAAACACAGACTTCTTGCACAGTTCGTTGAATTTATCAATGCCGTATTCTTCGATCTGGTGTTTGTTCTTGAGACCGAGTTGCTTTTCCACTTCGATCTCAACGGGCAGACCATGCGTATCCCAGCCGCCGCGCCGCGAGACGTGAAAACCGCGCATGATCTTGTAGCGCGGGAACATATCCTTGAACGCGCGCGCCAGCACATGATGCACGCCAGGCTTGCCGTTCGCCGTCGGCGGTCCCTCATAGAAAACATACTCGGGCGCGCCCGTGCGTTGCTCGACGGTCTTCTTGAAGATCTCGGCTTGCTTCCAAAATTTCAGCACGCCTTCTTCCATTGAAGTCACGTTGAATTTTGAGTTTACAGGTTTGAACATGGTTAGTCTCCTAGTTCGCTAGTCGCTTAGTTTCGTAGTTAAAAAGAAAAACACTCATCCCAATACAGGGACGAGCGTCGCTCGCGATACCACCCTGATTCCCCGCACTCGCCGTTTAAGGCTCGCGGGACTCTCAGTGAATGACAAATATCATCCTGTTCTTATAACGTGGAACAAACACGGCTTGCTTACTTTCACCCGACTGCCCGACTATCGAACTACTCGACTGATTTCAGTTCGCGGCTCCGAGATGATTTTCAATTTGCTCACCTGATGTGGCTCTCACCATTTCCACACTCGCTGACAGTCTCGGCAAATTTACTCGTTCTCTTCACTGCCTTTGGTTTGCAGATTATGCCACACTTCAATTTGACCGTCAACAAAACTGTAGCGCGACATTCATGTCGCCTGTGTCCGTGCTAGCGACACCGCGAAGCGTGCCGCGTTACGATACACCGCCTTCCAAAGTAAACACTGTGATTTCTGGCGGGCAGTTGAACCGAACAGGCAGCCTCGCCATTCCCACACCACGATTGGTATACTGGAACATTTTCCTCACCCGATACAAACCACTGGGATATTTCTGACTCAGGTATGGCAGGAGAGGCGGTCCATAAAACGGAAGCACGACCTGCCCTCCGTGTGAATGCCCTGAAACCTGCAAATCAAACCGCTCTGTCGCGGCGCTTTCATCGGCGAAATCTGGTTCATGCGCCAGCAGGATTGCCGAGCCGTCGCCTGGGATCTTCGCGATGACCTCATCCAATCGAACATCACCTTCCCAGATATCGTCAACGCCGCGCAGGTGCAATTTTTCAGCGCCGCGAGTCAATGTGAAGACGGTGTTTGTCAAATCTGTAATATTGCACGAGTGTAACATGTCACGAACTGCTTCGGGATTCGTCCAATAATCGTGATTGCCAAGAATCGCAAAAGTAGGGAACAATACTGCCAACGGCGTCAGGATGGTTATCAAATCACGAAGGGCTTGCTGAGAATCCTCGTCAAAGCCGCGACCCAGAAGAAAGTCTCCTGTAATTAACAACAGATCAGGTTCTTGTGCAACGACCAGGTCCACAACATTCTGGAGGCGGTCTGAATTCATCCATCCGCCCATGTGAATATCACTGATCTGCGCTATACGAATTCCAGAAAATCCAGGTGTGAGCCTCCGCAATTTTAGATTCACAGATTCAATTTTTATTTGAGCAGGCTCAATAAGAAAACTGTATATTCCTCCGCCCACAGCAAGCAAAGCCAGGTCAATTGCCCCAACCTTCAATAGTTTCAAGAAATCACGACGCGATAATCGTTTCCCGCTTTCCACGCTACTGTTTGTAAATCTCATCTGTCTTCGCCGCCATGATGAAATCGTTCTTATGCAAGCCTTTCACCACATGCGTCCACCATTGCACGGTTACTCTCCCCCATTCAAGGATAATCAATGGGTGATGATCTTCTTCTTCGGCAATCGCGGCGATTTTGTTGGTGGACTCCAAAGCTTGGGCATAATTTTTCAGCTTGAAGACTCGCTGAAGCCGCAAGATATTATCTTGTGTTACGAGTTGCCATTGCGAGACGTGAGGCATCAAGTCCGCGATTTCAGAATCGGTCAGGGATGGGTCTCCGCCGCGGCAGGCGACGCATTTGAGTGTAGATAATTCGGTCATTTACTTTTGCTCCAGAAATTCATCGGGAGACACGCTTGCTTGTTTAAGTATCGCTCGCAATGTCCCTTCGGGCATATCGCCAGGGTGATTCGGAATCGTTGTAAACCTGCCAGTTGACGGGTTGCGCCAGATTTCGTGACTCCCTGCCGCGTGACGAAAAAACTCAAAGCCGAAAGCCTTGAGTTTTTTCACTATTTGTCGGTAATGAAAGCCAGAGAGCCTTCCCATTGTTATCCCGCAACTATCAACGGGTAATCAAAACTCTCACTGATTTGAGGAAGTTGGATATCGTCCTGTGCTTCCAGCAGTTTACGTACCACGTCGCGGGCAATTTCAACCGTCTCTGCAATCGTACGCCCTTGCGCCACGAGTCCCTGCACATCATCGGAAGTAGCGAGATATACACCCTCGGGTAATTTTTCAATGTGAATTCGCACAATATGTTCATTTACGTTCAACATGAAAACTCTCCTTGTCAATCGCAAGTATAGCACAACCTCATAACGCATCCAGAATGTTTTGTATTGAACTGGGTCTTGGTAAATGAACGCGCAACACCTTCCTCTTCGCCTCGATCAATGCTTCGTAATCGCCCAGTGCCTGCGCACAGATCAACGTTCCGAATGTCAAACCTTCTGTTGGAATGTCCATATCCTTTTCAGGCTCGGCAGTAATGACAAGAAACAACACGTCCTTGATTCCACCTTTGTGGAATTGACCCGTTGAATGTTGGAAGCGCGGACCAAATCCCGCGGTCACTGCGTTGCCAGTATTTGCGCGAACGGCGACTCGCATCGTTTGCAAAGCATCTATCATTTCGGCATTGCGCGGCAGGTAAGCGTTGATGGCAACATAACCGCCAGCTTTCGCCTTTTTCAAAAATCTACTCAACACCGATTTCAGCGATGCGCCCGTCACGCTCGTTGGCGAGAACACCGTCACGCTGTCTTTTTTCCACGCGGGCTTGCCTTCTTTCAACTTGCCTTTCTTCTGATACTCGGCGATCTTCGCCTTCGTGATCTTTTTGCTTGATTCCACATTCGGCTGATCGAACGCATTCACGCCCAAAATCGAACATGCCACCACTGTCGCGATTTCCCAGCGGAACATCTCCGCGCCGACATCGTAGTAATTGGTAATTGGTAATTCGATAATGGGATGACCTGCCCGCTTCAATGCAGCAACTTCATTATCGAACTCTCCCGTTTGACGCAGGTAAACAAAAACGCGGTCATCGCCATAGACTTCGGGACTCCCAATTGGTTCCAACGGCACAGGCAGGATTCCCTTTCCGTCCTTGCCACTGGACTCGGCGATGATCTGCTCGATCCAGCCTGCAAATGCGGATAAAGGCGCATCACTCAGGACCGTCAACTTGTCGCGGCCCTTCAAAGCGGATTCGCCAATGACGGCTCCCAGTGCTAAACCAGGGTTGCGCGCCGCAGGGATGTGTTCGCCGCATTGATGTCTCATCCAATCCGCTTTATCGAGCAGGAGGTTCAGGTCCATGCCGAGCAACGTAGCAGGGACGAGACCAAAGTCTGTCAACGCGGAGTATCGTCCGCCGACGAGTTCATCGGCAGAAAATATTTTTCTGAAATCGCGTTTTCTTGCCAATGCTTCAAGTGACGTGCCAGGGTCGGTGATTGCGATGAAGCGCGAGCCATCCTTCTTGCTCAGTTTCCAGAAGTAATCAAATGTCGCCATCACTTCGGCTGTGCCGCCTGATTTGCTGGCGACAATGTATAAACTTTTATCGGGTGGATATTGCTCTGCGGCTAAGGCAACTTGCGCGGGGTCAGTGGAGTCGAGAATCGCTAAAGACATACCCCCCTCTTTCTCTCCCCCCATTTTCGGAGAAAATGGGGGGAGACGGAGGGGGGTCGCGGCTGAAAGCAGGGAACTAAATACTTCAGCAGGCAATGACGAGCCGCCCATGCCTAACACCAACACGCGGTCAATCTTTGCTTTTTGAATCTCTTTTGCAAACGATTGATATTCCTTCAATTTCTTGCGTGCCTTATCGGTAGAGTCCAACCAGCCCATGCGGATGGTGACTTCATGTTGACCAACGGGGTCTTTATCTGCTGCCCAAAGTGTTGGATCATGCTTCCAGAGGCGGGCGGGGAGAGAATCCGCTTCGAGCTGAGAGAGACGTTTGGAAACAGAATCAGCCAAAGGTCCGAGAGAAGAGGCGGCGTTCTTCCTTCTCTCTTCAATCGTAGCAAGTAGTTGCGTGAACGCATCTGCAAAAGCCTTGACGCCTTCATCTTCCAACTCCTGAGTCACAACGTCCATCGAGATGCCCGCGGTTTCGAGTTGATTGATCGCATCTTGAGATTCGTCGAGACCACGCACAAGCGTCATCGCCGCGACGCCATGATCGCGGAAGGCATCCAACGTAGCGGGCGGAACGGTGTTGACGGTTTCGGGACCGATGAGGTTATCAACATAGACCGTATCGGAATAGGCGGGATTTTTTGTGCCAGTGCTCGCCCACAACGGACGCTGGACGCGCGCACCCTTGTATTTGAGTTTTTCCCAACGCCTGCCCGCAAAGGTTTGATGATATTGGTCGTATGCAAGTTTTGCGTTGGCAATCGCGGCTTTGCCTTTAAGGTCGGAACCTTCGGGCAGGCGCGGGTCAATCTTGGAATCGACGCGCGAAACAAAGAACGACGCGACCGATGCGATGTGGTCAATGGAATGTCCTGCCGCGGCGCGATCTTCAAGCCCGCTGAGATAGGCATCCATCACTTCGGCGTAGCGCGTGAGCGAAAAAATCAAAGTGACGTTGATGTTGACGCCCGCGGCAATTGCCTTGCGAATTGCAGGGATGCCCGCTTTGGTGGCGGGAATTTTCACCATCAGATTCGCTCGCTTGACGCGTGCCCAGAGCTGTTGCGCCTGCGCGGCTGTGGCTTCGGTATCGTGCGCGATGTTAGGGCTGACCTCAAGACTGACAAATCCATCGCCGCCATTGGATTCTTCATACAGCGGCTGGAACGCATCGCACGCGGCTTTGATATCTTCAATCGCAAGTTGCCAGAAAATCTTTTCCGCATCCCAGCCTGCCCAGGCGAGCGGCGTGAGCGCGGAATCGTAATCGTTCGTCTTCGCGATCGCGTTGTTGAAGATGGTCGGGTTGGATGTGACGCCGCGAATATCGCCGCGTTCGATCATGGCTTTGAATTCGCCGTTTTCCAATATTTTTCTCTGGATGTTGTCGTACCAGAGGGATTGACCGAGGGAGGTGAGTTTGGTAATAGGAGTAGCCATGATTAACCTTCGGGTTTTTGATTTTTCTTTTCTGCTTGCTTATCTACCACAGCAACTGCAAGAAATAGAATTTTCTTTATCGCTTCTATATCAAGAAGCAAAGTGTTAGCAATCTCGTCTCTCTTCACTGGCGTCAAGTATGCTTCAAATTCTCGTATTTCTTCAGGTGGTATTTCAGATGGTCTTCTAGCCCCCAAAGCAAAACAACTGTTTACTGCTCTATGCAAATGACCTTCACACATATTTAATATTAACGATATCATCTCATCCACAGGATAAGATGATAATAACAACCTTGCTTTTGCACCATCAAGAATGCCGTTATTGTCGTACATAAAGGGCTACTCCTGCTCCAACTTATGTATTTTCTCCACACGCCGCGCCAGGCGTTCCCCGCCCGCCTTATTCCCTTGATACTCTGCATTCAAAAACGCGGAGATGAGCGCTTTTGCGAGTTCAGGTCCGATCACGCGACCACCGAGGCAAAGTACGTTCATGTCATCGTGCAGAACCCCTTGCGCGGCGGAATACGTATCGTGGCATATGGAGGCGTACACGCCTTTCATCTTGTTGGCAGCGATGCACGCGCCGATCCCTGAGCCACAGACCAAAATCCCGCGCTCGGCTTCTCCGCTTTGGATGGCGCGTCCAACCTTTTCGGCGAAGTCGGGGAAATCCACGGGGTCGGCGGAATTTGTACCCAGGTCAATCGGTTCGTGTCCCGCGTTGCGCACGGCATCAAGTGTCACCTGTTTCAGCGGGAAACCCGCGTGGTCAAATCCGATGGCGATTTTCATGATTCTCCTCCGTAGTGACGACTTCAGTCGTCTACCAAAAGCGACTGAAGTCGCTACTACGCGATTAGCTCTTTCGCTTTCGCAACAACATTCCCAACAGTAAATCCAAAATTCTCGAAGATGACCTTGTACGGAGCAGATGCGCCGTAATGGTCAAGTCCGATGACGGACTTGGCATATCTTTCCCAGCCGAGGGTTGCTCCCGCTTCGACGGCGAGTCGCGCTTGAATCTTTTTCGGCAGGACGAACTCACGATATGCCTCATCCTGTTTCTCGAACAACTCCCATGATGGAAATGAAACCACGCGCACACCGCGACCTTCTTCTTGAAGTTTCTTCGCCGCGTCCAAAGTCAAACTGACTTCTGAACCAGAAGCCATTAAAATAATTTCAGGTGTGCCAAAGTCTTTCAACACATACGCGCCTTTGCTCACTGTTTCAACACTTGCAGGTTCAAAGGTTGGCACAGCCTGACGAGTGAGAGCGAGCGCAGTTGGTCCGTCGCGGCGCGCGATGGCAACCTTCCATGCTTCGCTGACTTCGTTCGCGTCTGCGGGACGGATAACGACTAGATTTGGCACAGCGCGCAATGCCATCAGATGCTCGATCGGTTGATGTGTGGGACCGTCTTCGCCGAGACCAACGCTGTCATGTGTGAAAACGAAAATGGTGGGAGCATGTGAAATCGCGGCGATACGAATGGCGGGTTTCATGTAATCAGAGAAGATCAGGAATGTGCCGCCATAGGCAATGACACCGCCGAACAGATTTATTCCGTTCAACGCCGCGCCCATGCCATGCTCGCGCACGCCGAAGCGCAGATAACGTCCCATTGGATTATCTTTTTGAAAATCACCTGCGCCGTCAAATTTCGTGTTATTCGAGGGAGTTAGGTCCGCCGAGCCGCCGATGAGTTCGGGCAATTTCGTAGACAAGACATCGAGAACTTTGCCAGAGGAGGCGCGTGTTGCCATGCCTTTTGCGTCCGTTGGGAAGCTTGGCAGATCAGAGTCCCAGCCTATAGGCAACTCGCCTTTCAAGCGGCGTTCCAACTCAGCGCCCAACGCGGGATGGATTCGTTTGTAAGCCTCGAAGCGCATCTTCCAATCCGCTTCGGCTTCGCGCCCGCGCTCAACTGCCTCGCGATAAAACTCCATTACTTCGCCAGGGATGAGGAAACGCGGCTCAAGGGGCCAGCCGAGATTTTCTTTCGCGGCGTTGAGTTCTTCATCGCCGAGCGGCTCGCCATGCGCTTTGGCTGTCCCTTGTTTCTTGGGCGCGCCGAAACCAATCGTCGTGCGGACGCAGATCAGCGAGGGACGCGGGTCACGTTTGGCATTACGAATGGCTGTATCAATCGCTTCCACGTCGTTGCCGTCTTCGATTTTTTGTACATGCCATTTATATGCCTCAAATCGCGCGGCGCGATCTTCGGTGAAGGCTAAATCGGTGGAGCCATCAATCGAGATATGATTGTCGTCATAAAGATAAATGATTCTTCCAAGACTCAAGTGCCCCGCCAGCGACGCGGCTTCGGACGAGACGCCTTCCATCAAATCGCCGTCTGTGATGACGCCATAAATATACGATTGGATAATTTCGTGTCCCGGCTTGTTGAAGGTCGCGGCGAGATGACTCGCGGCGATCCCCATGCCGACGCCCTGACCAAATCCCTGACCGAGGGGACCCGTTGTTACTTCGACTCCAGGAGTGAGTCCATATTCGGGATGTCCCGGTGTAATGCTCCCAAACTGACGGAAGTTTTTGATCTCATCGAGCGACACGTCATAACCCGTTAGGTGCAGTAAAGAGTAAAGGAGCATCGAACCGTGCCCGCCCGAAAGGATGAAGCGGTCACGTCCCGCCCATTTTGGGTTGCGCGGATTGTGGCGCAGGTGACGCGTCCACAAAATAAAAGCCATTGCGGCGGCGCCCATTGGAAGTCCCGGATGACCCGAGTTGGCTTGCTGGACGGCATCCGCTGAAAGGAAGCGAATAGTGTTGATGGCGCGGGATTCGAGGGTGTTTGTCATATCAATCCTGATGATTGGAATAACACAGATTTTACCATTGGCTCAGATTGATATTTAATGAGTTTCGACTCGCGAATGAGTCAATTCGTCAGCGTGGTAACGTGAATTAAAACAGAAGCCGCCTCTCCCGAAGAAAGAGGCGGCTTTTCATCTGTAATTAGTTCCGAGCCGCAATCGGACCCAGATACGACTCCAACAACGCATCCATCTGCTCAAACGACTCGCAAACGAAGAACATCGGGTTGAAGGCATAGACCGTCTTGGGGATTTGGGAAATCGTCTCGATGTCAAACGGAGCAAATATGACCTCGCCGCCAAGATACCCCTCGTGCGGGATTCCAAGTTTCTCATAAAGCGAGTGGACGACATTCCAGCCCGTCGCCTGAGATGACATCTGTCCCTTTTGATGCAGTTCATTCACGCCGGCGACGATTCGGCTGATCGTCTCTTTGTGCTTGAGGAAATGCTCCTGGAGCTGCCCGAACACATTTCCGCTGTAATCGAAAACATTGTCCCGGCTCAACCGGTAGAATTCCATGATCGTATTCGCGAGTTCTGCGCGGCCCGAGATCGTCCCTGCGCCGAACACTTTGAAGCGGTTATCCTCCATCACTAGCCCAAACTCGGTGCTGTACCAAGCCAGGCGCTTGATCACTTCCCGCTCCGCTTCTGTGGCTTTCATGTAAGCCGGCGCGAATTTATCTTCGATGCGCGCGTAAAAGCCCTGGGTCAAATACGGCAGGTGACCGAAAATATCGTGGAACATATCCGGCTCAGGCGTAAACTCCATCTGGTCGCGTGAGCGCAGGTAATCGGTGATGAGGAATATTCGTTGCGCGAACTTTTGATACCAGTCATCCGCCATCGTATATCGCACCGCCGTCCGTTCGATGCGCCAGCCAGACCGGGGGGCGATATGCTCATTGAGATGCGCCACAGTGGGAATGCGCTGCAGATCGAGTTGCAGTAATCCTAACCCATGAATAAATTCACGGCAGAGATGCTCAAGCAAATAGGGACGATGAATTCCGGCGAACAGGTCCGTCCAGATCGCATGTTGGTCATCGGAAAATGTGAGCTCCTGATTCTCGGCTGTATATTCACGGGTTGGGTCAATGTGTTGCTCGGCGATATCCCCTGTGTAAATGGTTGAAGATCGATTCTTATCCATTGGTTCACCTTTTTTGTTGAAGAAGGATCACAGTACGAAGAAAATATTATCACCGCCAAACAAGTGAGTCAAGGGAAGTGGCTAAAAGGATGGGCTTTAATACTCTGAGCCACAGAGATCACAGAGTTCTTTGAGAAAAATCTCTGAGTTCTCGGTGGGCTCTGTGGCTAAGCCCACGACATTAGCTACTCTCAGTCAAGGAACTGGAACGCAATCCCCCATTAATGGATTAGAATCCCTCAAGATGGTCGAACATTTCCTTCACAATAAAACAGTTATGATCACCGGCGCAGCGCGGCGCATTGGGCGCATCTTTGCACTTGCCTGTGCCCGCGCTGGTGCGGATGTGGTCATACATCACGCGCATTCGGATTCTGACGCGGAAAGCCTGCGTCACGAAATCACTGGATTCGGTTCCCGCGCCTGGGTTTTCAAGGCAGACTTAAACGATTCATCCGAAGCCCAAAAGTTGATCCCGCTTGTGAACGAATCCACGCCTCTGCATGGTCTGATTAACAGCGCGGCGATCTTCGAATCTCGCACCTTCGACTCAACCTCCATTGACGATTGGGAAAGACACATCGCCATCAATCTCACCGCGCCATTCCTGTTGAGTCAGACGTTTGCAAGGCAAGCAAAGGACGGCGCGCGCATCGTCAACATTCTCGATTGGCGCGCCCTACGCCCGGGCGCGGACCACTTCCCCTACACCGTGAGCAAGTCTGCCCTCGTGGCGATGACGAAATCATTGGCGGTCGCGCTTGCTCCAAAAATTATCGTCAACGGGCTTGCCCTCGGCGCGATCCTCCCCCCATCGGATGGCAGCGCCGCTCCCGAAATCATCAAACATGTGCCTATGAAAAGATGGGCAAATGAAAACGAGATCGAGCAGGCGCTAATTTTCCTGCTCACTTCCCCAGCCTACATCACCGGAGAAATTATTCACGTGGACGGCGGAAGGCATTTGGTTTGACGCTAGACTTGGTTCTGAGTCTCCAAACTTGATTACCAACATTACTAATCTGGCTACGCGCAGAAAGAAAAGGACACCCAATTTATGGACAAAGTTTTGATCAAGAATTTAATGGCGAGGGGAATCATCGGAGTCAATGACTGGGAACGCAAGCGCGCCCAGAATATTTTGATCAACCTCACCCTCTTCACAGACACACGCCGCGCAGGCGAGACGGATAACATCAACGATTGCGTGGACTATAGCAAAATGTCGAAGAAAATATTAGCCCATGCTGAAACTGCCCAACGCCTTACTGTGGAAGCGCTCGCAAACGACCTGGCAAAACTCTGTCTTGAGGAAAATGGTGTCGCGAAAGTGATCGTCCGCGTGGAGAAGCCGGGGGCGGTGCGCTTTGCAGAATCTGTCGGTGTGGAGGTCGAACGGAGCCGCGATGAGTGAGTTCCATTTGGCTTATTTCAGTTTTGGGTCGAATATCGAGCCGGAGGCGAATCTGCCAGAGGCTGTAAAATTGTTATCGGAATGCGGCGACGTTTTAAAAGTTTCCAGTGTTTGGGAGTCTGAACCGGTTGGCACAGCTGGACGCAATTACTTGAATGTCTGTATTTTATTCAAGGCAACCTGTACGGTGGATGAAATGAAGGAAAAAATCATTCATCCGATTGAAGCACGATTGGGGCGCGTACGCGGCGAAGATAAATACGCGGCTCGGTCAATTGACATTGATATCGTACTATTTGACGGCAAACCAATTAGCGAGGATTGGTACACCTTAGCGTATGTCGTCGTGCCGCTCGCTGAGATTTATCCTGAATTTCAAAATCTAATAACGAAAGAAAAAATCGTTGAAACGGCAACCCGCCTCCGCCGGGAAGTGTGGATGGAGACGCGTCAGGGAGTTTTGGGTTAATTGGGCAGGATCAATTGCCGGCTAGAATTGAAGCGGCTTTGATCCGCGCGAGATATTATTCAGGAATTCCTGTCTGGTCGCCAGGTTTGCGCGAAACGATCCGTGCATGGCGGAGGTGGTCATGCGGGCATTATGTTTTTTCACGCCGCGCATCATCGAGCAAAGATGCATCGCTTCAACAACGACAGCGACTCCCTGCGGCTCGAGGGTTTGCTGAACAAAGTCTGCAATCTGGCGGGTCATGCGTTCCTGTACCTGCAATCTGCGCGCGTACATATCCACGATGCGCGGAATCTTTGAAAGCCCGATTACTTTTCCGGCAGGGATATAGGCGACATGCGCGCGCCCGATGAACGGCAGCATATGATGCTCGCACAAACTGTAAAATTCGATGTCGCGCACAAGCACCATTTCATCGTAATTGATATGGAACAAGGCTTCGTTGATGATCGTTTCGGGTTCCTGTGTGTAGCCGCTCAACAACTCCGTGTACATGCGAGCCACGCGGTCGGGCGTGTTCTTTAGCCCTTCCCGATCTGGGTCTTCCCCTACCGCCCTGATTAAATCAAATATTATTTTCCGGGTCGCTTCAATATTTATCTGGCTTGATTCCGACTCTTGGAACTCCTCTTCAAACTCCATACTCTCTCCTTCACAGAATCAGCTCGACAAAATTTTATCGGGCTGTATTCTTTGTCCTGCATTAGCCCACAATGGGTTCGATCAAACCGTACGACCCGTTGCGTCTTCGGTATAACACCTGAATCGAGTTCTTCTCCGCATTAAAGAACACAAAGAAGTTATCATGCCCGAGCAGGCGCATTTGTTCAACGGCTTCCTCCTCGTTCATCGGTAGTACGATGAACTTCTTTCGTTTGCCAATTAAAGGCAGCAACTCACCTGTGTCGTCAACGGGCAACTCCTCTTCGAACAATTCGGCGGCGGAACGACCGTCCCCGCGCCCGTGATAATGTTTGCCTTTATAGCGATCCACCTGTCGCTGCATTTTGTCGAAGGCAATATCAAACGCGTTATGTAAATCGTCGGCGCGTTCTTCCGTGCGCAGAATAAACCCTTTACCCCTTACCGTAATCTGGGCCACCTGACGATCATTCGCGTGGCGCGCTGTTTTCGCGTGCGTTAACTCAACGTGTATTTCGTCTATTTCCTGAAGGTTACGTTCGAGTTTGGCGGTTTTCTTTTCCACATACTCGCGCGTATTATCGGTCAAACGCATGTTTCGAGCCTGAATTTCAACTTTATTCGCCATGGCACTACCTCCTGAAAATGTGATATCAATGGCGCATTTGCGCCATTGTCAAACACGATTCAGATCATGATGCGAAAGCGCGCGCGCAATCGTCAGCGCAAAAACTTCGTGTGCGCCGGCACACAACAACGCGTCCGTGCAGGCGGAGATGGTGGAGCCGGTGGTGGCCACATCATCCATTAATAGGACGGACTTCCGCTTCACGTTCGCCGGGTCAGCTTGATACGCGTTCTGGACATTTTCGCGACGCTGGGAGATATTCAAACCAACCTGTGACTGCGTCTCCCGAACTTTCCGCAATCCATTGGGTGAGTATGTCAAACCAGTCTCAAACGCAAGCGGGCGAGCCACCAACGCGACTTGATTATATCCCCGCTCTTTCAACCGAGATTTCCCCAATGGCGCGGGGATCAAAACATCCACATGCCAGTCCAAGGAGCGGACAAACTCAACCATTTGAACGGCAATCGAATCCGCAAGAGCGATGTTGCGCCGGTATTTGATCGTGTGGAGGGCGTTTTGAATCGGGGAATCAAAAACCGCCCATGAGCGCATCATCCGATACGCGGGCGGATTTAATTTGCACTTTTCGCAGGTATCAGCCCCATTTGTTGGAATCCCACATTTTTCACAGAACGGCTTGTTGATGCGCGGGACGCGTGCCTGACAACTCGAACACCAGCGCGAGCCGGCTTTTCCACATCCTGTGCATACAGGCGGGAAGAGTAAATCCAACCCGCTCCAGGTCAATCGGTAAATACGATACGACCAGGGAATTTTATCCACAGATGAAGTTGTTCAGGTTTTAGAGCGCGTTCGCAATTTGCAGTGCGGCAGGGGTAAGGATGATGATCATAATCGAGGGGAAGATCAATAAAGCCATGGGGATGATCATCTTGACAGGCGCCTTGTGAGCCTGTTCTTCCGCATATTGACGTCGTTTTACGCGCATCTGGTCCGATTGAATACGCAACACTCTTGCCATGCTTACGCCGAGTTGCTCGCTTTGAATGATTGCGGCGACAAAACTGGTCATCTCAGGGAGACCCAGGCGCTCAGACATATCCTTTAATGCTTCGCGGCGGGTTTTGCCCAGTTGGATTTCGCGAATTGCCCGCGCGAACGCCAACGATAACTCGTTCTCCCACTTTTCGCTTACCTTAGACATTGCCGCATCAAATCCAAGCCCAGCCTCAACGCAGATGGTCAACAAATCTAGGGCGTCTGGCATCGCTTTTTTCACTTCGGATTGCCGCCTGGTAATCCGGCTCGTCAGCATAAGATGCGGGAGGAAAAAGCCTGCAAATGTAGCCCCGCCGATATATAAGAAATTGTCAGTTGCGCTGGATGGAGGAGAAATCGCGATTACTGCGACCAAAAAACCGCCGAGCACAATTCCGAGAATGAAGCGAATCGCAAGAAATGTTGGCGCGTCAACGGGCCAGGGGTTTCCTGCCAGTTCAAGTTTACGGGCTGTATCCTGTATTGCTTTTTGGGGAGTAAAGCGGGCAGAGAATTCACCGATACGACGAATGACCGGAATGATAACCCGCTCGCTAAACGGCTGTGATAGCTCAATCTCTTCCAGCGAAGCCACGTCTCCCCGCTGGATGAATTCAGCTAGGCGCTCCTGCAATGGGTCATCTTCATCCACCCCTGTTGCATTTCTTCTTAAACTGAAAATAACCACCGCGATCGCGCCAACCAAGACCACTGCGCCAAAAATTATCAAACCCATGTTACACCTCGATATCCGCGATCTTCATCATTACAAAATAACCCGATGCAATCATAGTAACAATCGTAATCACGGCGATAATACCGCATAGCGGCTGTGGCAAGTTCGCGCTTTCATCAAAGAAAGTACCGATATATTCGGGGCTGACGAACCAAAGCGCAAGGCTGAGAAATACAGGGATGAGGGACAATACTGCGCCGGATGTCCGAACCGAAGCAGTCATAACCCTTACTTCACCTTTAATACGAACACGTTCCCGTATCGTAAAAGAGATCGTATCAAGAATTTCAGAAAGGTTTCCGCCGACCTCACGCTGAACATTGATTGCGGTAACAACAAAATCCAGATCATCGCTTGGAATTCGGCGCAGAAGATTATCCAATCCTTTCTCCATGGGAATACCGATTTGCATTTCCTGCACCAGGCGTTTGAATTCATCTGATATTGGGGACGGCAATTCCCGGCTCACTGCCTCCATTGCCTGCATCGTGGAATAACCGGCGCGGAGGCCGTTCACCATCAGGTTCAGCATATCAGACAGTTGATCGTTAAATTTGTTCAATCGGACTGTTTGTTGCCTTTTTACATAAAAACGCGGAATGAAAAAACCGATGATCGCGCCAATTACGACAGAAATTGGAATCCCAGAAACCGAGATCGGTTGAAGCAGCCAGGCGGCAAACCCCGCCACCACGGTAGACATGAATACCAGGGCGTAATATTCTGCCACCTTTAATTTGAGATCGGCTCGAGCCAATTCGCGGGCTATACGATCGCCTCTGGAGGAGCTTGCCACCCTGCGATTCAACCATTCTGTGACAATCGAACTTCCTGATGCTTGACCGTCAGCCGGTTTTTCATCTTCCAGATATCGCCCTAGGCGCTCTTCAACCAAAGACCGTTCACTGGTCACAGCAACCACTGCGCCAATGATCAAAAGGATCAAGAGGAGAACACCGCCACCTAATAATATGATTGGGGTCATCTTTAAATACCTGCCGGAAACGGTTAGTAACGTCTCCTTTCGCCAATGCCAAAAATGGACGGGGGTAAATTAATTCCAGAGGCTTCGATTTTATCCATAAACTTTGGTCTTAAGCCAGTCGGTCGGAGCCGCCCAATGATTTGCCCGTTTTCCATACTTGTTTGTTCAAAAACAAAGATATCAGTCATGGTTATTACTTCGCCCTCCATCCCGCTTACTTCGGTGATATTGGTTACTTTACGCGTGCCGTCACGCATACGTTCCTGATGACAAATAACATCAACTGCGGACGAAATTTGCTCACGAATCGCTTTTGATGGCAGGTCCATGCCCGCCATCAAAGTCATAGTCTCCATACGGGATAAAGTATCACGCGGGCTATTAGAGTGCAAGGTCGTCATGGAACCATCGTGACCGGTATTCATTGCCTGCAACATATCCAGAGCCGCTTCATCGCGAATTTCACCAACGACAATGCGGTCTGGACGCATACGGAGAGCATTGATAACGAGCTGTCGAATTGTTATTTCGCCGCGTCCTTCAATATTCGGCGGCTTAGATTCCAAAGTAACGACGTGCTCCTGACGCAACTGTAACTCCGCGGCGTTCTCAATTGTGAGAATGCGTTCATCAGAGGGAATAAAACTCGAAAGAACATTTAATAATGTTGTCTTTCCCGAACCTGTGCCTCCAGAAATGACAACATTCAATCGAGATTCTACACAAGCCTTAAGGAACTGAACACCCTCCGCAGAAAGCGAGCCAAATTGAATCAATTGCTCCACTGTGATTGGGTTTCTCGAAAATTTACGAATGGTTAGAACGGGTCCTACCAATGAGATGGGAGGAATTACTGCATTGACGCGAGAACCATCAGGAAGACGCGCATCCACGTAAGGGCTCGACTCATCAATGCGGCGACCAAGAGGAGCAACGATTCGGTCAATAATTCGCATGACATGATCGTTATTTTCGAATGTCACCGGTACTCGATGAACCTTGCCTTTGCGCTCGATATAAATATTCTTCGCGCCGTTGACCATGATTTCCGTTATTGTGTCATCCTCGAGAAGCGGCTGTAATGGACCGAAGCCAAGAATTTCTGCGGCAATTTGCTCAAACAATCGCGCTCTCTCGGGCCGCGAAAGCACAATGTTTTCCTCAGCAAGAATCTGTTCAAATAAATCCTGAATAGTCTTGCGCACATCGTCCGTCCGCGTAATGTCCATGGACGGATCCAACTCTGAGAGAAGTTTATTTTGGACACGGGTTTTTAAGTCGAAGTACGATCCTGCCTGGGGGGAAGTGATTGGGGCATTCACCCGGCGCGCCTGCAATGAGGACAGGCGGGAACCTTCGCCGCCTTGATTATCAGATGATTGAGCGGAAGAGCCACCCTGTCCTTGTTCGATTCGCTTTAAGAGAGACATAACTAGCTCCTACATTCTTTTGAAGGCTATCGTTTGCCGACTCGATCCGATTCGCCGCCGGACTCCATAGACGTTACCCGCGCTCGAACACTTTCTGCCAGCGAAAAAATGCCGCGCGCGGAAGGCTGATTCTTTCCATCGAGGACAAAGGGCACGCCCCTGTTAACAGCCCTGGTTACTATCTGCTCATCGAGGGGAATAACCGAGGCAACTTCTTGTTTCAAATTTTCGGCAACCCGCTCAGGCGTAATATTGACGCGCTTGTCAAATCGATTCATAACAAAGAGAATCCGGTCCCGCTCAATCCCCATGGTTTGTAATAGGTCCAGAAAAAGACGGCAGTTTTTAATTGCTGGAATATCCTGTGTTGTAATTAAAATTATCAAATCACTCACATCAATCGCCGCCAACGTGGAATCAGTTAAATACGAGGATGTATCAACAACGACGTAGGCATATAACTGACTTAGATATTCCAAAACCCTTGAAAATTGCCCGCTGGAAACCTTTTCAGCGTGTTCTGGGCGGTTTGGCGCGGCAAGTATATGAAGGCCAGACGCCGCATGTTTCAGCATTACCTCTTCGACAATTTCAGGGTCCAACTCTTCAGCTCGGGGGGTCAGATCGGCAATTGTATTCTTTCCCTGTTCGTTAACAAAAACTGCCACATCTCCAAATTGAAGATTTCCATCCACTAATGCAACGCGCGTATCTTCATTGTTTAATGTTATAGCAAGATTGACAGCCAAAGTAGTACAACCCACTCCGCCTTTAGGACTGTAGACGGTCACAATCTTGCCTTTCGGAGAACCGAATCCATACCCAGCGCCCAGGTTGCCAGTGGTCTGAACGGGTTGAACTTGTACATTCTTGGAACGTTCACTTTGCGCCATCGCGCCCGCACGACGAATTGCTGAAATCAACTCGTCCCCCATTGGGGGTTTTGTGAGGAAATCTCTTGCGCCAGCTAACATGGCACGGCGCATATAATTTTGGTCGCTTTGAACGGAAAGAATGATGACCTGGACTGCGGGTTGTTTTGACCGAATCGCTTCAGTCGCCGTAATACCATCCATATCAGGCATGTTGATATCCATCAACACAACATCTGGATTTAGCTCCTGGGAAATCTGAATCGCTTCCTTCCCAGTACGGGCCACACCAACAACATCCACATCAGATTCGAACTGCAATAATTTCCGAACATTCTCCCGTGTTTCGGAAACATCGTCTACGATCATTACTCTGATTTTTTCATCCGCAGGCATGCTGGAATTTACCTCAATAGCTTCAATATCAAGAGTTATTGTTGGGGTTGGACAGTAACAATATCATTTGGCAAATTTGGGGGAAGCAAAATATCAAGCCGGGGCTGCGTTCCATACGGAAGCTTGGACGGCAACGAAATATTGTACTGGGTAAGAAGGCTTGTTAAAGTAGCCGGTTGCGCTTCAAAACGGGAAGAATCATTGGGGTTGCGCAGGGTTAATGACAGTACCGCTCCGCTGTATACAAAGTAATTCAATGATATTGAATCTTGAGGATTCACCATCAGGGTTATGATATCGGGCGCGGCTTGTTGTTGAGCTTGCGCTGGTGAAGGGGTTACATTTGGATCCGTCGATGGAGCCTGCAAGCCAAAATTGCCAAGTTTCATGACTACAACGTCTTGCAATATCATCTGGCACACTAAGCGTGGGCGTTGGGTTTCTGATGGTATGGCGTAGAATGGTTGTTGAAGAGTAGGATCAAGCTCGACCCTGCCCTGCACTGATGCCTCTCCTCCCGAGGAAGCCGCAGCAGACAGAACCGGTAGTGCTTCAGGCAAAAAACCAGTCCCTGTTACAACCGATGTCCAGTTCGGCAGGACACTCTGGAACCCAGGGTCAATATCAACAAAAAGCATGCAAGCGTTAACATTAACGTGCGCGCCGTCGTTCACACCGTACGCCACCGTAGCAAGACGATTGGTTGGAATGGAGGCAGCCACCATCCCAGAGGGGATTTGAACTGCCCAAGCAGGTCCCGAAATTTCAACCGGACCTGTACCCACCATTGATGACGTGATGATCACACCCTGTTCGAGGGTAAAGCGCGCGGTTTGCCCCACCAGGTTGCCCTCCTCGCCAACTGCAAATTCCACCTCGGCAACATTTACCGGGGGAATGGCAAGTTTCCCGAGCATTTCGGCGGTAATCGTAGTTCCCTGAGGAATATTTTGCGCGGCATAATAAATCTCAGTAAGAGCCGCCTGTGTTGGCTGGATGGTTTGGGGACCAAACTGGGTTAAAACCAGCGCAAGCAACCCCAAGCCTACAACCACAATTAACACAAGGAATATAAGTAACCGTCCACGACGCATAGAGTTTCTCCTCTCTTGACTTCCTTATCTGCCAAGCCGGTATACACTTCTTTCAAATATTATACAGTATAAACGAAAATCGAATTATATTAAATTGATAAAAAAGCAGGACTCTGCCTTCGGGCAGAGTCCTTGGATCTTATGCGTCGGACGGGATTACGGCAGGGAACTATTGATGGTGCTGAAGGTATTGCCGATCTTGGGTCCGAGCAGGCGCATCACCGCGATTACGACGATGGCGACAAGCGCGAGGATGATCGCATACTCAACCAAACCCTGACCTTTTTCCTGGGGAGCGAATAACATGGCAGTCATTCCTTTCTTAATTATGATTTGAAATTGTTTTACCGAGAACCACTCTCAGGCTTATCAATATTTTACTCAAGACGGCATTTTTTGCAATAGATTGACCATCCGGTTTGCTTACATTCCTGTTATCCGAGGTTACGAAATTGAAACTAAAATTACGAGTGAGTTGATACCGAAAAGGAAATCCGAGCGCCTCTTCCGGGAGCGCTATCTGTTTCAAAACCCCCGCCAAGCATTTCTGCCCTCTCCTTGATCAATTTCAACCCCAGGTTGCTGCTTTGCTGAACCGCCTCCGGGTCGAAACCTTTACCATTGTCGTCAACACTGACACGGATACGGTCCTCGCCCATATCCAAAATTACCTTCACAAGGGTTGCCTGACTATGACGCGCCGCGTTGCCAAGTAATTCCTGAATTGCCCGAAAAAGCATGATTTCAAGATAAGGTTCCAGCCGCTTTTCGCTGCCAGTAACTGTTACGCTAATATCCAACCCAGCCTGCTCTTTGAATGCGTCTGAATACCGACGAACCGTTGGGACCAATCCCAAATCGTCAAGCATCATGGGGCGCAATTCGAAAATAAAGTTCCGAACTTTTTGAAAGGTACCCATGGCAGAAGTTTTTAAATTGTTCAACTCGTCGCGTGCCTGTCCTGTATCTACATCCATCAGTCGCATTGCGATTTCTGTTTGAAGGATGAAATTCGATAGGGCTTGTGCGGGTCCGTCGTGCATTTGACGGGAGAGGCGCTGTCTTTCAGTTTCCTGAGCATTGACGAGCATTTCGACACTCGCTAGCGGGTTCTTTGATCCGCCGGGAGATGCCGAGGCGGAGAGTCCGCTTGAGGTGTTGCGGGCCCGCTCAAGGGTGGATTTGAAGCGTTCAAGGTGGGATTTTTCGCTTTGTAATTTTTCCAACTGTCCACGCATGACAAACAGGCGTTGCTGCGCATCCAACGCGGAATCATAAGCGGCTTTAATTTCCTGCTGTGGGACTTTATCGACCTGGCTTTGGACCTGTTGCAGATGGGTGGTGATCGCCGCGTTGCGCTGGGAAAGTTTTGTGACCTCCACCTGGCTTTGCTCAATCATTAAAGTAACTTCGCGCAATGCCCTGACTGTTTCTTCCAACTCTGCCTGCAAATCCAATTCACCTGCGGCGGATGTTTCAATATCTATTGCCATAATTACTCCTGGGTTTTCACAGGGGTGGTTTGAAGTTTTACCCACCCGCGTTTTAGCGCATAAACCACTGCCTGGGTTCGATCTTCAACGCCGAATTTACGCAAAATGGAAGTAACATGATTCTTCACCGTTTGATGGCTGATGCCCAACAATCCAGCGATCTCTTTATTGCTCATCCCGCGCACAACACAAGACAACACTTCCATCTCGCGATCAGACAACGGATGAAACGGCGATCCGGGTTCGCTGTAGGACCGCCGCGCGCCTTCCATCTGCTCGTCAATCCAATGATCCAATTCCCGGCGATTGAAAATATTACCGGCAACCGCATATTTTCCCTCAGCCACCGCGCGGATCGTTCGGGCAAGGACTTCCGGTTCTATCTCTTTCGCGCAATACCCGGTGGCACCGGCAAGAATTGCATGAATCGCCTGTTCAATATCATCATAGCCTGTCAGAAGTACCACACGCGTGGGCAAATGGTCAGAAGCAACTTGATGAGTCACCTGCTGACCATTCAATCCGGGCATATTTACATCAAGAACCGCAACATTCGGTTTGAGGGATTGGATCAATTCAATCGCTTCATTCCCATCCGCGGCTTGAGCAATGACCTTAAAATCCTTCTCAAGCGACAACGCATCTATAACTCCCTGGCGAAATAATGGGTGATCGTCTGCAATAAGCAGGGTTATCTCATTCATCTGCACAGCCTTTTCCCTTTAGCAATCTTGGATGGAGTATAGCACAGGTACGACAAGCGGGCAATTTAGCCTGTTTGCACATACATTTCAGTTTCGTATTAGGCTTTACTTCAAACGATAGACGCGCATGTCATTATCAAACTCCACAGGACCAGGCTCCTGTCCGCTTACAAACACAGGAGTCCTCAGGGCTGTCAGGTTTGGGTAATCGCTTCGAAAAACGATCAAATAGTCTGACGAAGTCTCATCCAGATATTGAGCCAGGCGCGCTTCATCGCGAATAAATGGGACGACATCGGGGGTAATCAACCCAGCCAGATCAATGATCGGGTTGGGAACGTAATACCCGAGCGCGCCGATATCATGGACAGCCAGCAACGCATTGGGCGGCACATTTTGTTGAACCCATTTCGCCGTTGCGACCATCTGGCTTTCTATCCAATAAACATCGTAGGCATTCTGGCGCGCAGCGATAAGACTAAACGCGATACAAAGAATACCAATCAGGCTTTGCCATAGAAATACAATTCGTTTGTGGGCGTTCACCGATGTTACGAATCCAAGCAAGCCAAGCATTCCCCAAAAATACAAGACCGGCAAGGCTGGAACGATATATCTGCCATGCTGATACGCAGGCAGGCGCATGAAATAGATTGCGACATAACCAAAAAACCAAATGATCCCCGCTAGCGCGCCCCAATTACGCGTTCGAATAATTTTAATTGTCCAACTCAACACTCCAGGGATCAGGGCGATGAAAGGGCTGGCAATAATCGGAAAAAGATAATCGGTAAATCTTTCAGTTAAAGTTTTCGATAACCAAACCACTTCATACTCAGCCTGTTTGGCATAAAACGTATTCGGCATTGGGTTGCCCGACAACACAAGATTGAAAAGCAAGTAAGGAAGGAACAACGCGCCAAAGCCAAAAATCGTTTTTAGAATCGCTTTGCCGCGCGATGGCCAGGAATTCTCTGCAAGCATCGCAGTAAATAGAATCGGACCCAGCAGAGTCAAACCATCGGGGCGAACCCAGATGCTTAGACCCGCGAGCAAACCCAGGGTCAGATAACGACGCGAACCGCGTATCAACGCGGCAAGAATCGCAAAGACAACGAGTCCATGCAGGAGGGTTTCCATCCCGGAAACGGCAGACCAGGTGAGATGCCACGCCAGCGCGAAAAATATTCCAACCCAGGGAATGCGCGGTTTATACGATTCAACAAGTTGCTTCGCGGTGTTTTCGGCGTGAATTGCCAGCACAGTCAACACGACCCAGCCGAGAAAAAATGTCCATGTGTATGGCGCGAGTTTCAGGAGATACCCAATTGAAAGAAGAAACGTCCATAACGGCGACGTGGAACCCGCAGAACTTTCACCTAAGCGGAATGCCCATTCACCATGCTCGGCAAAGTTGCGCGCGTAGGTTAGATGAATCCATGTATCGTCGAGCGGGAAGCCGACGCGAAAGATCAGCGCGCTCATCAGCAGATAAAACCCTACTGCAATCAGCGCGGCAACAGCGATGATAATTCGCCAATCAACGCGGGATTTCGATTCGGTAGAGACGCGCGCCATCCACTTCTCCTAAATAAATAAATGAGGGATTGCTTTTTGGATCATCGTACAAATCTTGTATGGATTCAAACGTACCGTTATTTTCAAGGACAAGATATTTCGCGTCAAACTTTTCAGCCACAGCTAGAATAGTCGACTCATCGCCAAACGGCAGCGAAACAGAGGGACGACCCGACGCAATAAAATAACCTGGTGGATTACGGACGATCACGACATCCTTCGGGCTGATGCCGTTATCCTGAAACAATTGCTCCACTGACGGGTAAATGAAATCATCCTTCGCCCAGCCGCTTGCAACAACGCGGAAATTCACAAGATAAAAAGTCATGAGAACGGCAAGAAGAACAAGTATGCTTTGAAAAACGAGAGGCGCGTTTTTTTCTGCGAGCTGACCGCGAGCACGCGCCCACGAGGTGACTGCCTCCAACCCGATTGGAGCGGCGACCCACCACATGGGCTGGAACGCCGCGCCCGCGTGGAAGAAACTCCCGCGCGAGCCAGCGAAGGGAAAGATGACCGTCATCACAGCAAACAAAATCAACCAGCCAGTGACAGCGATCTTTGTTCGCAAATCATTTTTCAGTTTCCATAACCCAAGCAAAATAAACGGAAAGAGAAAAATTTCGCCTTGCGCGGCAAAGGCATTGCCCAGATTGGATGTGAACGCGGCAATACGATCTCCCAAAGCGGCATTCCAGCCTGCCTGTAAAAATCCTTCGCGGGTCAATGTGTCCGCTGGATAAATAAATGTTTGATTGTAGTTTTCGAGCCAGAGCAGACGCCCGCCGCCAGGCGCGAGGAAGGAGTCGAACAAGGTGAGGTTGCGGTAGTGCCAGAAGCCCATGATAAGAAGGTAGCCCGCGAGCGTAATAAGACCGACTGGCAGGATAACGCTGAGTCGTTTTAAAAACGTATTGCGTACTGCGTACTGCGTATCAAAGGTTTTCGATAACGCTACAAGACCTGCAAGCCCTAACCAAAGTAAACCATCACTGCGTGCGAGGGTCAATAAGCCAGCCAGCGCGCCGAGGGCGAGGGGAATCCATTTTTCGTGGCGCGGGGCAAGAATCAAAAACGTTGAACCAAGAATCATAAAGATAGCGTAATTATCAGGGACGGGCATGAAGGGCGCGTAGTACATTGAAAAAGTTGCGAGCAAGCCCGAAACCATCGCAAGGCGGATTTGGCGCGAAACGTCGAAGGCGAGAGTCGCTGTCAGGACTGGCACACAGGCTGAAAGGAGAATGAACGGCGCGCGTCCTGCCGCGTACGTAGTCAGACTCGTCATCCACATCCCCAGCGCGGACACGATGGACGCAAGCGGCATCCAATATGTGTGCGATGGATTCGGGAGCGAGTGCGGGTCGCTGAGGTAATTCCAAATGTATGGCTCGGTGAAGCCTTTGCCTTCGGCGAGTTGAATGCCGCCTGCGAAATAATAATCAGCGTCCATGTAGCCAGGCAGGTCTTGAAAGCGCGAAACGGCAAAGGGAACGAGCAAGCCGATAACAAAAAGAATCGCGTAATGACGCCAGTTCATGGACGCGCTCCCACTTGTTCGAGCCACGGACGCGACGAGCGGACAACCTGCCAGCGCATCCAATACAACGCGATGATCGCGGCGACGGGAGGAAGAAGAGTTAGCAAGTCAGAGTAGACGCGTTCATTTGTGGTCGCGTTGAAAATATAAAGAATAAACGGAACGATGAATGCAACCGTCAACGCCAGCGCGCCTGCCAGCACACGACGACGATGCCAGCGCTCCCAAATCAAAGCGATGACGAGAATCAAGGGCAAAACCAAAACTACATGATTGGGCGGAAAGATCGCGAAACCTATCAGAGGCGTTGCCGCAAGCGAAAGCGACGCCGCCCACACGACGCGGCGAAAGTGCGATCCCACCGCGCCGAGCCACTCAATGAAAACAATCAAGACAAGTAAGATTGCAGAGATTGCTCCGAGAGAAAATTTTGAATCGGGAAACCAGAAAGATAAAATCGAATCTAAATTTAGATTCGCACTTCGATACCAGCCAGAAAGCGCCGCGCGGAAATATGGAAGCCCCCAGCCTGGATAGGAAAGAAATGAAACGACCAGCAATACGAAGAGCGACATTCCAAAGCCCGTTAGTATGCCCCAGCGTTTGTTGGCAATCATAAAGATCAAAACGAAAAGAAAGAACAAGCCTCCTACTTCCCATTGATACGCGGCGAGAACGAGAAGCGCGCCTGCGAGTTCGTCGTTGAAGGAACGGAGGGCGAGAAGGATGGAGAGGTAGAGGAAGAGGAGAAATATTGTTGGAGAATTAGAGATTAGAGAATTGAGGCTGAAGTAGCCGAAGATCGAGAACCCAATCAGCGAAATCAACATCCAGCGCGGAGGCTCCCACTCGGAAAGCCTGATCGCGAAAGTAACGGAGCCAACGAGCGCGCCTTCTGCAAACAGCATCCATACTCCGCGGGCGAGCGGAAAATATAGCGACTGTGAAAAAGACCTAAAAAATATTGATGCGAATTCAGGAAGAACTGCTAATGGAGTGTAAAGCAATACAATATAAAACGGGTCATTCAATACGTACGAATATTCGCTTGAAAATGCATTTCGTCCATAGACAACCTGTTGCACGCGTTCAGCAATCGTCGTACTGTATGGCTCGACTTGCTCGAACAGGAACGCGCGCGCGCCACTCCAGCGCAGGTACAGCCATTCACCGCCAGGCAGTATACGAGCGAGGGAAATATTTGCGGCAAGTAGAACAGCAAGCCCAAGCAGAACAAAAACGAGAAGACGAATCTCCTCGGCGCTAAACCACTTTCGAGACCTGCGGCGAATATCTTGAAATGACATCAGGATGTTTCTTTATTTACCACAAAGGACACAAAGGGCACAAAGGTTTGTTTCGTGAAGGGCAAAATTTGTGTAAATCCGTGAAAACCGTGGCTGATTTTTTTCAAAGGTCAAAATCGTTTCTCATTCGATCACGAATCGAAAAATGGGACGCGTCGGCGAATTGCGTGCCACTTCTTTAAAGCCTGCTTTGGAAAACGCGGAGGCTGTTCCTGTGAAGGCAAAGGGTGCGGGCATTTCCTTATTTGTCTCTGTGGGATAACCTTCCACAATCTTTCCGCCTTTCGACTTGACATAATTTACGGCGGCATTCAACAAATCAATATGAATCCCTTGATTACGAAACTTTTTCGAGACGAAGAAGCAAGTCACAGACCAGACAAGTTCATCATCCACAGGCTTGAGGATGCGGGAATGCGCCAGTCTTTCGTACGCGGAGCGCGGCTCGACCGCCACCCACCCGACGACATCACCATGCAGATATGCGAGCAAGCCAGTGACAGTACCCGAATCCACAATGGATTTGTGCATCTGCCGCGTTTCGTATCCTTTTGCTTCCTCCCACTCCTTGCCCCGCAACTTCCAGTGCATACACCAGCATCCGCCGCACGCGCCGTGAGAGCCGAAGAGTTCTTCGAGATCGGTCCACAAATTTCGTTTGAGGGGTTTGAAAGATAAATCGCTCATCTAATTGCCTTGTAAATACTTTGCGCTTCGCACTCAGCATTTTCAACTTTCATTTATCCGCTAATCTTTTATAGGTATGTTACCCTGAGCGACAGCGAAGGGTCTCTACGATAATCACAGAGATTCTTCGCCGTTCAGCGGCTCAGAATGACATTTCTCAAGTCACAATTACATTCAACCGCTTCGGAAAAATTTCGTATTCAAAATCCCGAATCCACTCGGGGAGCAGTTCACCGTCCGTGTGCGCGGGAGACGGTTTATCAAGATGGATGGAAATTTTCGTTGTGTGCAACTCTCGCATCCCATCCATTTCAACATAACTGCCTTTGTCCTCATTGAAAGCGCGCGGGAGAGCTTGAAACAATCCGAGGCGCGTGGCGCGATAGCCAAAGGCGAGGGTCAACTTTCCGTCAAACGGATCAGCATGAGGCGTCATAAAGAAGCCGCCTGTTCGTCGTCCGTTGCCGATTGAGATGAGCGAAAATAATCCGCCGTGTTCGCCATCATCCCATTGAATCCTTCCGCCCCATTCGGGTTTATCCACGATGCCCTGCACCGCGGCAACCAGATAACGCGCGAGGCCCTTGATCCAGCGAATCTTTTCATGTTTGATGGTGACGTATGGCTCCAACCCCGCGCCCGAGTTATTGACAAAATAATGATCGTTTAATTTTCCGAGATCCATCGCGCGCGTTTTTCCCTTCGCAATGACTCGCGCGGCTTCGTTCAAATCGGTCGGCAGACCCAACGCGAAAGCGATGTCGTTTGCTGAACCCGTCGGCATGATCCCCAGCGGACCCAACGTTTCTTTCGCGGACGCCGCGCCTCTCGCCAATCCATTCGCGGCATCACCAATTGAGCCGTCTCCACCCGCGACGATGATCGGCGAAAACTTTTCGCGCACAGCCTGCTCGGCAAGTTCAATGATCTGACCTTTGCGTTTCGAAACAGCCAACTCAAATTTCACGCCCGCGGCATTGAGCGCCGCTTCCGCTTCAGCCCAGCGCTTCTGAGAGTTCCAACGATTCGAATATGGATTCAAAATAACTCTTGCTGTCATCGTCCCTCGACCAAATGGGTGTGGTCAATTTGATTAGCCACAGAGCGCACAGAGATTTTGAGATTTTTTCTCAATGGTCTCAGTGTTCTCTGTGGCAAGGAGGTTTTCAACTCACTTGTTCAGCCGCGTTCTCAATTTTACCTGAATTCCAAACCTTGATTTGCGAGAACAAAACTGCAACGAAAATCACAACACAGCCAAAAATCTGGATTGGCAGAAGTGTTTGATCGAGCACGATCCAGCCAGCGATGACGGCGAAGACCGCCTCAAGTCCGAGAATGAGCGCAGCATCCGTTGGAGGCGTGTGTTTTTGTCCCCACACTTGAAGAGTGTATCCGATCCCAATCGAAATGGATGCGCGGTAAAGAATCGCGCCAGCCAAAGGAAGCGCCGTTAAGATGGATGCGTCTTCAACGAATAGCCCGCAGACTAAATTGATGAAGCCGCTGATAAAGAAATGACCTGATGCGAATGAGACAGATTCAAATTTGGTGGCGAACTTTCCCAACACGACAAAGTGCAACGCCCAAAACGTGGAGCCGATGACTTCAAGGGCGTCACCTCTCTGGACCTCGAACCCTTCGATCAAACTCAGGGCAGGCCTGCCTCCCGTGGAGAGAAAAAACGCACCCACGCCCGCGAGGATGACCGCCAGAAGGTCAACCCAGTGCGGCTTCTCGCGGAACATCACCCACAACAAAAACGGAGTGAAGACAACGTACAGGCTGGTGAGGAAACCCGCGTTCGCCACTTTGGTATAGAAAAGCCCCACCTGCTGGAACGCCGTCGCGAAAAACAAAATAACGCCCGCGACGAGCATCCACTTCCATTGTTCTTTTGTGACCTTCTCGCGTTTCGCGCCACGCGGAATGAAGGGAATCAAAATCAACGCCGCCAGCATAAAACTGACGCCGTTGAACAGATAAGCCACCTGATAGCGCGCCGCAACTCCCTGCGTGACGAATCCCGTCCCCCAGATGATGGCAACCATGAAAAATAGTAAATCGGCTTTGAGGCGCATAAGTAGGATAAGTCCTGTGTATTGTTGCCTGGCTTAGAGGAAAACTGTATAATGCTATACATAGCCGATTATACAGTCTACACGCTGACTAATCATCCAATATAGGGTTTTATATAACCCTAACTGTATAAAACATAGTCGGGTTGCCGTTGCACTGCTGCATAGTTGTAAACGCGATTTGCTTCCAGACAGGTCATCGTCTTAAAAGGAATCAGATATGGACAACTCCAAATCGTCACGCCAATATGACATAGCGCTTGAGAAGGAAAAGGCCAGAGTCGCAAAACTCCGTTTGGATATCGCCGCGTTAAAACAATCTCCTGTAAAGGATTTGCTTGAGGATCAAGTAACGGTAGTCGAGGCTCAATTGCAGGAAGGGAATTTGGAATACTCTAAGCAATTTAGGCACGAGACCAGGTCAACAATTCTTTCCATCAAATTGAAACAGATTTTCGGCAGCCGAGATGAAAGCACAAATATTCGCACATTATTGCTCGGCCTTGTCTGTTACGGCATTATTGTGTTCTTCATCGGGATATGCGCCATTATTGTGTTTGTGTATCAGACTGATCCGCAGAGTAACCTGATCACATTCTTGAGAAGTATTGGAGTTTTACCCATATTCGCAACAGTGTCGAGTTTCGGAATTACCGCAGAAGCATTTCTCTGGGGCATATTGGGTGGCGCAGGTGCTGTCTCCAATATGGTTCGACGATTCGATAAAATAGGAGGCAAAAAATCATCTTTCTGGCTGTTGTTCGCTCAAGGTCTATTCGGGCCCATCGTTGGGAGCCTCTCCGCAGTGGTCGCAGTCACGTTTGTGCAAGAAGGGTTATTGGACATTCTAAAACCAATACCTCTGCCTGTTATCGCGTTTTTTGCCGGGTTCAGCGAGCAACTGATTGACAGACTCGGCGAGACCGTGATTTCTACGAAGCCAGTTGATCAGGAAAAATAGCAAGGTGTTTTTCTATCCACAGCAACCCAACACAACATGCAGTGGACGTGTGGGAGTCTGCTGCACCCTTCGCGCAAGCATTTTTCTGGCTTCGGGTTTTTCCTGCTCCCAAACATTGTCCACGCCCACCCACCTGTACCCCGAAGGGGTATGACGCAAACCGTTAGCTGCCTTATTCGTGAAACACAAAGGACTCTTATGAAGATCGACATCCGCATCGAAGCTGCTAAATACTATGACAGTAATCCAAGCTTTTTAAACGACATTCCCTTTTACCAGAAACTAATTTCCTCCCCTAATATTTCCATTCTTGAATTGGGCTGCGGCACAGGACGAGTTACTTTGTCTCTTGTCCCTTATTGTCAATATATTCAAGGTGTCGATATATCTCCTGCGATGATTTCCATTTGTCGCGAAAAGCTCGTCAAAGCAGACGTTCCACCAACCAAAGCTCAGGTAATTGAAGGTGACATTGCTGATTTCGACTTGGATCAATCCTTTGATCTTATTATTGCTCCCTTTCGCGTTTTGCAGAATTTGGAAACCGATCAAGATGTAGATGGATTATTTAAGTGCATTCGTCAGCATCTTTCCCCAACTGGAACCTGTATTCTCAATGTGTTCAGACCATTTCGTGAGCCTGAAGAATTGCAAAAACTATGGGCTACCACAGAGGAAAATTTAGATTGGGAAGTGCCTATCGAGGGTGGCAAATTAGCTTGTTATGCTCGCAGAGCGTATATGGATGTCGAGAAACTAATTCTTTACCCCGAACTGATATATCGGAAATATGAAGGAGAAATCCTCGTGGAAGAAAGCCGCTTGAAGATTGTAATGAGATGCTATTATCCAGATATATTTGAAAAGCTCATCGTTGAACATGGATACACTATTCTTAATCGTTGGGGAGGTTATGAAGGCGAAATCTATGGTCAAGGACCAGAGTTAGTAATTCAGTTCGGTGAAGGCAGCTACCGATGAGTAGCAGTGTCAAGGGTTAGAAAAGAAGCAATGCTTCGCCAGCCTGCCAGGAGTTTTCGCGGGTGTACAATTGGAGAGGTTTTATTGTTCCTTTCCGAGTTAAACACCATAAACCATGTATAACCTGGAACAGATAGCAACCGAAAAAGATGAGATGCGTGAGGCAGTCCTACACGCCCGCCCGTATAAACCCATTTACGTCAAAATCAAAGTCAATTACGGATGCAATCTCAAATGCGAGATGTGCAAGCACTGGCGCGAGACGCGCGAGCCGCCCATCTCGATGGATCGTTTTCGCGAGATCATTTCCGAACTCGCGGAACTCGGTTGCAAGAAAATCCACTTTTCGGGCGGCGAGCCGATGCTCCGCCCTCAACTCCCTGATTTGGTCGAGCACGCGACGGGACTCGGAATGCGCGTCACGCTCACGACAAACGGTACGCTGATAGATAAAGTAAAAGCCAAAAGACTCATCGAAGCAGGTCTGCGCGGCGTCAATGTTTCGATTGACTCCCCCATCCGCAAGATGCATGAGAAGATTCGTGGCGTGGAGGGTTCATACAAACTCACAACACATGCAGTCTCATTATTCCGCAAATATTCGCACAAAGGAAAACTCACTGTCCGCATCAATACGGTCGTTGGGCGTTCCAATTATCAAACGCTTGCGACTCTTCCCGACCTTGCCCACGAACTCGGCGCGGATGGAATTAATTTGATTCCCGTAGATGATCACTGCGGCGAGCATCTCTCGATGCGGAAGAAAGATATTGAATTGTTCAACGCTGAGATCGCGCCAGTCATCGAACGACGCGCGAACGAGTTAGGCGTCAATATCTCAAATGATGACGCGTTCCCATTTGGCAAGGACGAGACTGAGGTCAAGTTAGGACGCGCGGGTCGGTATGCGCTCGGCTATTACAATACGCGTCCGTGCTTCGCGCCCTAGACGCATAGTCTCATTGATTTCAATGGTCTGGTCTATGTCTGTTGCATGACGCGCGAACAGATAAAGCCATTGGGCGATGTGTGCAAACAATCCTTCAAGGAAATATGGGAGGGCGCGGCATATCGCCAGATCCGTTTGAACATGCACCCACCCGCGCTCAAACCCTGTCAGCGGTGTGATGATTTTATTGTGGAAAACAAAAAGATTTGGGAAACGATTGGACCTTATTAAATTCTGGAATCGTGGAGCTTGCTCCACGCAGGCGGCAAGCCGCCTGACTCCAGAGTCAACTCAAATCAGAAAACATATCCGCACGGTCGTCATCGTCCCACGTGCTCGCGCGATTGAACGTATCGAGGTCGGTCGCGGTGAACGCCGCCGCGGCAATTGGCAGAGCAACAGGCATATCCAACCCCTGCTGACAAGCCAGACATACGCGCCCTTCGCGAGTCTGATTCGTGTGCTCATCGCAAAATCCACGCCCGCACTTGATACACTTTCCCAACGCAGGGTTGTCACAACGATGCGGAACCAAGTAGCCAATAATCATTTCACATTGTTCAGCCATTTGACCTCTTTGTAGCGCGACATTCATGTCGCTCTGCAATGGCGAGATAAATCTCGCGGTACACATGCCAATATGAAAATTGCATTGCTCTCTGAAAAGTATACACCTGACATCGGTGGACTGGCAATCTCGACAGAACGACTCGCGCGATTACTTTCCTCTGCTGGACATAACGTCCGCCTCTTCGCGCCGACAATAAACCTGCTCCCTTCCGAAAAGCGGACTCTCACCTCAAGCGGCATCAGCATCACGCGCTTCGGCGCGCACAAACGCGTGGACGACACGCTCGTTGATTGGCTTGAACTCATCGTCGAAGAACACAAGCGCGAGCCATTCGATGTGATTCACGCATACTTCTTAACGCAAGCGGGATTTGTCGCAACTTACGCTGGAAAATATTTGAACATCCCAAGCGTTGTATCCGTCCGCGGCAATGACATCGAGCGCGCCGCGTTTGATCCGCCCAAATTTTCGCACGTGATGTACGCTCTACAAAACGCAGATGCAGTTACAACCAATGCAAGCGAGTTGGTGAATAAAGCAAAAGCGTTTGTTGACCGAGAAATAACTTTGATTCCAAACGGAATTGATGCGAATCATTTCAAGCCGATGGAAAAGAATCTTGCACTGGCTGAGTCGCTTGGCATAACAATGCCGCCGTGGACTAAAGTCCACGGCTACACAAACGAAGCCTCCTTCGGCTCGACTCAGGACAAGCCTTCGGGGCTTAAGGACGGTTTACCGTCCTTCGTAAATCAGCCCGACGGTTCAGCGTCGGGCATACCCGTAATTGGCTTCGTTGGCGAACTCCGTGAGAAAAAAGGACTGAAGACTCTCCTCTCTGCCTACGCGCAGGTCAATAAAAAACAACCCATTACTCTGCTCATAGTCGGTGAAGTACGCGCGGGCGAAGATAAACAAGCCTTTGACGACTTCCGAACATCAAATCCCGATTCCCAAATTGTCGTTACAGGCTACGTTTCCCATAATGATTTGCCTGCATATTATTCTTTGATTGATGTTTTCGTTCATCCTTCCTTGCGCGATGGGATGCCAAACGCCGTCCTTGAAGCCATGGCTTGCGGGAAGTCTGTCGTTGTCACACCCGTCGGCGGGATTGTGGACATGTTGAAAAATTGTGAAAATGGGATGATAATTCCCGTCAACGATGTGGATGCGCTGACCAATGCGATTAATACATTATTAACAGATGAATCGTTGCGAAAGAAATTGGGGCAATCGGCGCGTCGAACCATTGTCGAGAAGTTTACGCCAGAGAAAGAATTGAAAGCAAATTTGGAAGTGTATCGAAAACTTGGATTGAAAATCTAACTGGTGATGCATGGCTGACATTTTTGGATCAACGAATTCCGTAAAATCCGAGCTCTCCAAACAAAAATACATTGCGTCTGATGAAATCTCCACGATTGTTTATCTCGCGCAGAAATTGGGCAAACCCCTTCTCACGGAGGGACCTGCAGGCGTGGGAAAAACCGAATTGGCGAAAGCCATCGCGGGCGCGACGGGACGCGAGTTGATCCGTTTGCAATGTTATGAGGGGCTGGATGAGTCCAAGTCATTGTACGAGTGGGAATACTCAAAACAATTGCTGTACACGCAGTTGTTGCGCGACAAGTTGAATGATACGCTGGGCAAAGCGGATTCGTTGGCAGAGGCGGCGGATAAACTGGCAAAAGAGGAAGATGTGTTTTTCTCGAATCGCTTTCTGTTGCAACGTCCGTTGTTGAAAGCGATTTTGAGTGAACAGCCCAGCGTATTATTGATTGACGAAATTGACCGCGCGGATGCAGAGTTCGAAGCCTTCCTGTTGGAAATATTGAGCGATTTTCAAGTGTCAGTTCCCGAGTTAGGAACATTGACAGCAAAGCACAGACCCTTCGTTGTGTTGACATCCAACAACACGCGCGAACTCTCGGAAGCGTTGAAGCGGCGATGCCTGTATTTATTCATTGACTACCCAACTTTGAAGGAAGAACTCGCGGTAGTGAGATTGAAAGTGCCAGACTTAAATCCCAAACTCGCGCAACAGGCTGTGGAGTTTGTGCAGAAGCTGCGCAAAGCGGACATGCGCAAGTCGCCGTCCATCAGCGAGACATTGGATTGGGCGAACGCTCTCGTAGCGCTGAACGCGTCCAATTTGGATAAGGACACGCTGGAATATACGATTTCGGTGTTGCTGAAACATGAAGCGGATTTGCAGAAGGCGAAGCGGCAATATATCAATCCCCCGCCTCCGCCGACTAGGCAGAAGCCCGATGAGTATGGAAGGTTTTCTGGGAATTAAGAAAGTCCGCTGGTTGAGTAGCCTGAGGCGACAGCCGAGGGCGTACACTTGCACCAGCACGCAAGTGCAGGTGTCGAAACCAGCAGTAAGCAGGAATATTTTGGTTAGTGGTGGTTTCGATACGGGCGAAAAACCCTCGCCCTACTCAACCACCGAGGTATAACTTTATGGAATCTCGCATCTTACAACTAATATCAACCTTGCGCGCAAGCGGCGTGCGCGTGTCGCTTGCTGAATCCGCCGAGGCGTTCTCCGCGGTGAACATCATGGGGATTCAAGACCGCGAGCACTTCCGTTTGTCGTTGCGCACCACACTCATCAAAGATTTGAAGGACATTCCCACATTCGATAAATTATTCCCCTTGTTCTTCGGCACAGGACAGCCGCCGATGATGGGCGGGAATCCGTCAGATGACATGACGCCTGAGGAGGCGCAGATGTGGGCTGAGGCGATGCGTCAGTTCGCGGAGAGTCTGCGTCAGCGGATGGAAAGGCTGATGAACGGCGAGCAGTTATCGAGGTCCGAATTGGAAGCGCTGGGTCGGATGGTTGGATTGAATCAGGTGGACAATCTGAATTATCAAAATTGGATGGCGCAACGCATGATGCGTGCGCTCGCATTTCCAGAAGTCCAAAAAGCGATGGGGGAATTGATGGAGCAACTCGCGCAGATGGGCATGAGCCGCGAGCGCATTGACGAGATCCGTGAGCGCATCCAGCAAAACTTGCAGGGGATGCAACAGCAGATCAATCAATTCGCAGGCGAACGCATTGTGGAGAATCTCAGTGAACGCCCGCGCTCCGATAACATGGATAGTTTGATGAACCGCCCGTTTCATGCGTTGTCTGACGAAGACAAACATTTGCTCCAGCGTGAGGTGAAGCGGCTTGCCGCCGCGCTGCGCACGCGTATTGCATTGCGGCAGAAGCGCGCCAAGAGCGGGCAACTCGACCCGAAGGCGACCATCCGAACCAATCTCAAATATCACGGCGTGCCGATGGAGATCCGTTACCGCGATAAAACCCGCAAGCCGAAGATCGTGGTCATTTGCGACGTCAGCACTTCGATGCGTTTTTGTTCCGAGTTGATGTTGAGTTTTCTTTTCGCGTTGCAGGGACAAGTCCGCAAGACGCACGCCTTCGCGTTCATTGACCATCTCGAATATATTTCGGAGGACTTCAACGGCTCAGACGCGGATAAAGCGATTGCCTCCGTTTTGTGGCGTATGCCCAGCGGACACTACAACACCGACCTCGGCTGGTCGCTCAACGATTTCAATAATGAATATCTCGATACACTCAATGGACAGACGACTCTCATCGTCGTCGGCGATGGACGCAATAACTACTACGATCCGCGCCTGGACATTTTCTCGTTGATGAGCCGCCGCGCCGCGCGGACCATCTGGCTGAATCCCGAACCTCCATATTTATGGCACGGTGACAGCGACATGCCCAAGTACGCGCCTCTATGCAGCAATGTGTTGAAGGTGAGTAATTTGAGGGAGTTGGCGAGCGCAGTGGATGAATTGTTGGCAAGATGATATTTTGATGTAAAATTATCATATGAATGCTTTACAGACTGCTCAGCCTCCCTATTTAACGGAAGTCGTGGATCGAATTGCACGCAAGTTCAATCCCGTGCGAATTATTCTATTCGGTTCCTGGGCACGCGGCGAAGCAAGGGATGATAGTGACCTTGATTTGCTGGTGGTTTTGTCAAAGGTCGAACACAAACGCCGCGCGGCAATAGACATCATGCGTGTCCTGAACGGACTTCCAATTAGCAAGGATGTAGTTGTTACAACTCCTGAAGAAATCAAAATTCGCGGTCAAATCGTGGGTGACATATTGCGTCCAGCCCTGAGGGAAGGAAAAGTAATTTATGAACGCAACTGAAGCAAAAGTCTGGATGAATTATGCCGAAACAGATTTAGGCGCTGCTCACACTCTGCTCGACAGCGGCGAATTCTTCCCGCGCCAAATATGTTTTTTAGCGCAACAATGCGCCGAAAAATCCATCAAAGCGGTTTTGGTGTTTGAAGAGGTGGATTTTCCAAAGAACCATGATCTTGATCGTTTACGCGATTTGGTTCCTGATGGCTGGAATTTCAAAGAGACATTTCCCGATCTCGCCGAGTTGACAATTTGGGCAGTTGAGTCTCGTTATCCTGGTCATATGCCTGATGTAATTGAATACGAAGCGCGGGAAACACTTAAATTGGCAGAAGCCGTGTTCAATACGGTTAAGGATGAGTTGGAAAAACGATCTTAATTTATGGCACGGCGACAGCGACATGCCGAAGTACGCGCCGTTGTGTAGTAATGTGTTGAAGGTCAGTAATTTGAGGGAGTTAGCAGAGGCGGTGGATGAGTTGTTAGCGGGGTGATTCTTTACGACGAAGGATACGAGGGACATTAAGGTTTATAATTTGAGTTGGTCATGTTAATTTACCCGAGCTAGATTTGGATAATACACTCATTCACGTAAGCATACGGAAGGATTGGATATGCCTAAAAAAGCATCTATTTCAGATCGTATTGCCCAACAAAAAGCGGCGGATTTCATCGGCAGAGAAGACCAACTCACCAAATTCCGTATTAATCTGGAACTGCCCGCAGAAAGTAATGACCGTAAAATTGTTTTCAACATCTACGGACAAGGCGGCGTGGGAAAAAGCACCTTCGTCAAAAAAATGATCGGGTTGGCGGAGCAACAGAAGGCTGTTACCGTTTATTTAGACCTTGCTTCTTCAGAAGATACAGAAATAAGTGCAAGACCTGAGCATAAAGACCAGCTGAGAATTATGAGGTCAGTTGTTGAAAAATTGAAGGGGTATGAGAAAAGCTTTAAAGCATTTTCTGGTCGCTTTCGAGAACATCAACAACATATGCAAAACCTTCAATCGGACACGAAATCACGCGGCCAGTTTGCTGAATTTTTCGGCGAATCGCTTACGCGAGCTGCATTTCAAATTGCCAAATCGACGCCTGTTGCTCCTCTTACAGGAATCCTCAACGAAGATCCGATCGTCGCGCAAGTTGGCAAATGGGCTAAATTTGTTGAGAGCAAAATTCGGAACAAAGAAGAAGCACAACTTGTAATCAATTCCATTAGGGTATTAACTTCACTATTCGTCAATGGGTTAAACACTCTGACAGACAACCACTCTGTCGTTTTGTTCTTCGATACATACGAAGTAGCTGGCGAGGGTCTGGATTCATGGCTTAGGGCGTTGCTAAAAGGCGATTTCGGGGGTTTATTTGGAAATTTAACCTTGGTTATTACAGGGCGAAAAGAATTAAACATGATTCACTGGGTCGAACTGGAAGGAATTGTCACGCGATTCCCCCTTGAGCCCTTTACCGAGTCAGAAACCAAGGATTATTTAGATCAAAAAGGGATAACGGCTCCAGAAATTGTAAAGGAAATTGGTCGGCTTTCCAATTATCTCCCCTTATGGGTTGCAACGTTAGCATCACAACAGCCAAAATCAATTACAGATATTAAGAATATGAGCGCTCCCATAGTAGAGCGATTTTTACAATGGACTGAAGATCCCCTCCAGAAACGATTGGCATTAGATGCGTCTTTGCCTCGTATACTAAACAGAGATATTATCGCCCAATTATCCGAGCCCGACGCTGCCGATAATTTATTTGAATGGCTGCAAAAAACGCCCTTTGTTTCTGAGAGCAACGGAAAATGGGTCTATCATTCCATGATGCGCGACTTAATGGCTCGCTATAAACGACAGACAACACCTGAAGGCTGGATGAAACTTCATGAAAAGATAGCGGAATATTACAGCAAGCAAAGCGAGCCATTAGCCGCTTCTGGTGAAAATATTGTAAAAAATAAAGAATGGCAGGAATTAACATTAGAGTTAATATTTCACAAACTGTGTAGTAACCCAGCCTTGAATCTTCCCATTAAGATCAATGAAATAGTAATGTGGAAATTTGATGATGAGGACTTCGCCATTCATTGCGCCGAAAGCCTGCTTCAGGCGGGCGAATTCCTGGAAAATATCGGGCTAAAAGAGTGGGGAACTCGGCTAAAAGAAGGACTTAGCGCTTCGAGTGAAGACAAACATGATGAAAGAATTAAACTATGTAATGATTTGATTACTTACACCCCATTGGAACCTGCCATCCGATGTATGGTTTATTTAATGCGCGCTGAATCATACAGGCTATTAGATCAATTAGATAATGCAATGGCTGATTTTTCAAAGGCTATAGAATTAAATCCTGCCAACTCAGATGCATACAGTGTTCGCGGAATGATATTTAGAAAAAAAGGGAACTATAGCGCAGCGCTTCTTGATTTTAACCGCGCCATAGAATTAGGCTTTGGCAAAGTAAGAAAAGAATTGATATACGGCTTTCGCGGCTTGACTTATCGTCTTTTAAATCAGGATGATGAGGCGTTCAAAGATCTTGCACGCGCCATCGAGATAAACCCAAAAAGTGCATGGGCGCTCAATCAAAGAGCATTGATATATAAAGAGATGGAACAATTTGATCAAGCTCTTGCGGACTTAACAAAGTGCATTGAGATTGACGAAAAAGACAGTAGCGCTTATTCAGAAAGAGCTATTATATATTCTACAACAAAGCAATATGATAATGCTCTGGCTGATTTCACTCAGGCCATAAAATTAGACGAGAAATACGCATGGGCTTATGCTCAACGCGGCACGGCGTATAGAATGATGGGACAACACTTCCGAGAGGCGCTAAGCGATCTAAATCGAGCAATAGAACTGGATGACAAAGCGGCTTGGGTTTATACAGAACGAGGCAGCTTACATCGAATGTTTGGCAACCGAGAAGAAGCTACTGCCGACCTTACACAGGCGATTAAGTTAGATAATCAATCAGCATTTGCCTTTGCAAACCGCGGGGCAAACTATAAACTAATGGGGCGTTACGAAGATGCGTTAAATGACCTCACACAAGCAATTCAATTAGATCCCAACTATGGTTGGGCGTATGACTGTCGTATAGAGACTTACCAGGCAATGAGGCAATTTGAAGCGGCGCTAGCGGATATTTCTCAATCAATTGCAATCGAACTCAACGAAGGAGTTGGTAATTCCTATCATCTAAATCAACGTGGCGACATATACCTTGAGCTAGATCGTTATGAAGAGGCCGCGGTTGATTACACAAAATCGTTAGAACTCTTAATAGGTGCATACGCCTACGGCAATCGCGGTAGATGCTATTTATTATTAGAGCGTTTTGAAGAAGCGCTTACTGATTTTGATCGCGCAATTGAAATTGAACCCGAATATACTTACGCCTACGGCAATCGCGGTATAGCATATCGCCTCACGGATAATTATGAGAAATCTTTAAATGATTTTAACCGTGCCATTGAACTAGATCAAGAAAATGATTGGTGGTTCTATGAACGCGCATTGCTCTATCGGCGAATAAAAAATATTGACGAATCAAAAGCAGACCTGTCGGAGGCAATCCGAATTGCAGATACGAAATATGAAGAGAATAAACTTGAATGGAATAATGCTCTCAATCTGGCACTATATTTTCTAGCAAACGGTCAAATAAGTGAGGCAAATGAAATATACACGCAAGCCAAAGCGCAGGCGGATATAAGCTGGATACGCATGGCTGTCGGTGACTTAAAAGAATATTTAAGTGTCTTGCCTGATCAAGATCAGGCAAGAGAGATTTTTGATGACTTTGAGAGAGTTCTAAATCAGTGAAAGATTCTTTGTCATATTTGGAGAGGCGGGGAGGACGTAAATGTTTTCGATGAAAATCTGTCAGGTTTTGTGAATTACACAGTGATTTTGTAAGGAAACTCATACTTACGTGCGCTTGCCAGTTCCAATGACTACCTGTAAGATAATGTCATGCCCAAAATCCTGATCGTAGACGACGACGTTTCCATCACAGAATTAATGAAAGCGCTGGTCTCCATGGAGGGTCACGAGCCAACGACTGTCAACGACAGCACAAAAGCCATCGAGGTGGCGAACTCCGTGAACCCCGATCTGATCACATTGGATTTGATGATGCCAGGGCTGACGGGCTTCGAGTTGTGCGAACTTCTGCACAACGATCCCAAATTCGCCAACATTCCCATCGTCATCATCAGCGCCAAGGACGACTCTGAAAGCAAGGCGAAAGCCATCCACGCGGGGGCAAGGGACTACCTCACCAAGCCGTTCGGGGTTGATGATTTCATCGGCAAGATCAAAGCGCTTACCGCTTAATTTCCCTTCATTAGTCTTGATAGGTTTTATCGTGGCGCAAGTCAATCGAACTTCCTTGAAAACTTATCATGTCTTTGTGTAGTACACTTGCCCAATGCCAAACGCGATCAGTTGAATAATCGCAGAACAAGATTTCGATTCGATGGAGCAACCGAAATGATAAACAGAAACATTTCATTCGCTTTGATTGCGCTTCTCCTGTCAGCCCTTGCCTGCAATGCGCCACAGGCTGTGCCTGAGGGGATCAGTACGGACGAGCCGCTGGCTGAAACTGCAACTCCGACCAGCACCAATACTCCGGAAGGAACCGCCCTGCCGACAACGACAGCCACAGCCACGGAATGCCCACCCACGGTCACCGCCACGCCATCTCCGGTAAACGTCCGTTCGGGACCGGGAACCGTTTACAGCACAGTTGGCGCCTTGACCGTTGGCTCCACAGCCACTGTCGTGGGCAAAAGCAGTGATGGCACCTGGTACGTGATTTCATTCCCCGCCGGGCCGGGAGGTCAGGGCTGGGTATCAGGGAGTGTGGTCACCGGCAACTGCATTCCAGCCACGCTGGCAATCGTCGCGGCTCCCCCCACTCCCCTCCCTGCGAGTGGCACATGCAAGGATGATTACGTCTGGCGGCTCATCATCCCCAGCGACAAAGTTTGCGTATCTCCTGCATCCAAAGCGCAGGCGGATGCGGATAATGCCGCCGCCGCATCGCGTAAAGCGACGTACACGTACGGACCCGACACTTGCATTGACGGATACGTCTGGCGTGACGCATTTACCAACGACCATGTATGTGTGCTCCCGGCAGTGCGCACGCAAGCCGCGGCGGATAATGCCGCAGCCGCATCGCGTTGGGTTGTAGGCGCCTACGGACCCCACACGTGCATTTCCGGTTTCGTCTGGCGCGAGGCAACCACAGGAGATGATGTTTGTGTAACACCTGACGTTCGCACCCAAGCAGCCGCAGACAATGCCGCCGCAGCCTCACGCAAGGTGACGAGCCTTTTCGGACCCGACACCTGCGCCACAGGGTTCGTTTGGCGCGAGGCTTTTTCCGGAGATCACGTTTGTGTGACGCCCGCGGTCCGTACGCAGGTTGCGGCAGATAACGCCGCCGCGCCAAGTCATACGTGGCCGTAAGTGATCTGAATTCGGAAGACACTTACATATCCATTCATCATCATGAGTTTCTCATAAAAGTCTTTGCGAGTGCGTCGCACCTGACCGACAGGTGAAGCCTGTAAACAGAACGGACTCCATCAAAAGGCTCTAGCCATCAGACCTGGTGCGACGCACCTTCGCCGCCCAACAACTTTTTATACACCTTCACCAACTTCTTCTGCGATTCGTGCCAGGTGAATTTCGTCAGAGCGCGTTCGGAAGCAGACTCGGCGATTCGTTTGGATAATTCAACATCGTTCAACAACGTCAATGCCTGCCGCGCAAGGTCTTCGGGGTCATCGGGGGAAAACAGAAGCGCGTCCATATCCTCCCGCGCCAACTCGCGCACAATGGGAATGTTCGACGCCAGCAATGGACGTCCACCCGCCATATATTCCAACACCTTGATCGGGCACGCGCCCTGTGTCACATTACGATCGTTGAATCCCAGCGGCGCGACACAAATATCTGACCGCGAAATAATTTCGGGGATTTCGTGATGAGGTACACCCGCGGACAGAATCACGCTTCCTTCCACCCCCAGCTTGCGGATTTGTTTCATCAGCCTTTTTCTCTGCCTTGAGCGACCGCGTCCCACAATTTGGAGTCGAACCGCGCGCTGTTCGAGAATCTTCGGCAAAGCCTTGATGATGACTTCCAATCCCTGCCAATCTGCGAGTGTGCCGATATACAACAAGGTTGGAACGCGATCTTCACGCGTGGGCAACGGTGTAGGAAAAAAATCCGAAGGGCTGACTCCGTTTGGGATGACCGTGATCAATTGTCGGCTGAGTCCGAGCGAGGTGATGTAGTCCCGAGTCACATTGGAGGGGCAAATGATCGCGTCGCTTAAGTGCAGAGTCGCAATTTCCTGCTCCTTTATTTTTGACAGCAAATCAGAATCGAGTCCTGGATAATGATATTTAAGTTCGATGGAGGGAAGTCCGTTGACCTCAAAGAGGGTTTTGTAGCGGAGTCGTTTCTTGTTTTGCGCGAGATGAAGCCCGTCCCAAATGTTACGATAATGCACGACATCGTAATTTGGATTAATCGTAATATGATTGAGAACCGCCTTGCCAAAATGAATTGCGCGCGCAAGGAAATTTTGTGTGAGGTCCTGCGGTACACGCGTAATGCGCGCGCCTTCGATCGTATCGTCGGTTGGAAGCAAGCCATCGTTCGGCGTCAGCAGATGCACATCAAACTGGCTATTGACGAGCCCGCGAATGTTATGCAAAATATGTGTGGACGCGCCTTTCGGGCTTGGTACAATATCGAAGGCTGTGTAGAGGACGCGAGG
>Ga0247727_10001887_pt1 | contig 48706 bp, 36 predicted proteins | sample WisWelCaveWW1625_FD_202498 | JGI IMG/M metagenome (GOLD analysis project Ga0247727, IMG submission 202498) | Biofilm microbial communities from Wishing Well Cave, Virginia, United States - WW16-25 | ecosystem: Environmental > Aquatic > Deep subsurface > Groundwater > Cave microbial mat | place...
GAACAATCAAATCGAGTTGGCGTTTCCCAGTCAACATCCTTTGATCAAGCAACTCGTCCGGTCGCCGGCGGCCGGCTAATCTGCCCCGCCGCGCACCGGTACTTCGGATTTCCTGCAAAAGCTGCGTTCCAGTATGACATGTTACTTGGAAGCTTTTGATTCTGGAGGTTCAGGATTAGTACGGCAAGAAACTGACCGGTCACTTGAAGTGTTTGCATCGAAAGACATTTGGCATACAAAAGTGACCGGTCAGTAGCTTTCACAAATAAGTTTCTGGGAAGATTATCAAAAGCTTTCTCGCGGCGCTTGAAATGATAACCGTTGAAGACTGAGGAATTTGCATTTTCCACTTGACTAAATGAAATTTTTTTGTACCTTGGTATTTATGTACCTTAGTGAATTTGGACTGGAGGTCCGTTTATGCGCAATGCCAAAATCGATTCATCAAAAGGAAAGCCGGGCCAGCAGAATCTCGTGGTCGAGCGCATTCAAACCGGCGTCCGTTTGGAGAAACGCCTGCTCAAAGTGCTCAAAGGATTGGCGGAATATCACGACTTGACTTTGGGCGATCTTCTCGAAGGCATCGTGCTCCACGCCTTCGAGGGCAAGTGCCCGTTCGGCCAGGAATCGCTGCGTCTCATCGCCGACCTGAAGCGAATATACAAATTGGACCTTGATTCGGCGGCGAGCCACCGGCTCGTGGAAAAGGAGGGAGGGCAAGAAGCCAAAAGAAAGGAGAAAAGATGAAGCCAATCTCGAAAGATTGGGCTATCACGGCACTCAGTGTGGTGTTGGGATTTGTTGTAACCGTCCAAGCAGGAATTCTCGCGTTCGATCCGCGAGCGATCGAGGCTTTTGCACACGCGGGTTTCCCCGATTTCGTTCGTCTCAGCTTGGCCTGGAGCGAGATAGCCGCCGGCATTCTCTTTTTAATTCCGTCAACCGTGATTCTCGGCGCGTGGTTCTTATTGGCAGTTTTTCTTGGAGCCATTGTCATTCACCTCGCGCATGGTGTATTTGATGTCGGTGGGTTGTTGATTTATAGTGCCGCCGTCATCGTCGTTATGGTGCATCGGGAATCTCGGAAACCGAGAGCCGATCTTGCATGATTTTTTAAGGAGAAATTCTATATGAAAGATGAAGAATTCATCAAACAATTCGAGGCGTGTACGCTACAAACCGAATGTTTTCATCATCGCGACCACGTCAAATTGGTTTGGCTATATCTGCAGCGTTATCCGGTGCTTGAAACGCTCGTCCGGTTCTCCGAAGGTTTGAAACGTTTTGCCATTGCACACGGAAAGCATGATCTTTACCACGAGACGATTACGTGGGCGTATGTTTTTTTGATTCACGAGCGCCTGAAAAGGGCGGGAGGGAAGCAAAGCTGGGAAGCGTTTGTCGCGGCGAATCCAGATTTGTTCGATTGGCAAAACAACGTTCTCAAAACCTATTATCGCGAGGAGACTCTGCTTTCGGAGCTGGCGCGCAGGGTGTTTGTGTTTCCGGATAGAAACCCGCGTTAGCCAACAAAGGGATCTTCAATGATTATATCCGTCTCCCGCGCGTCGCCACTTCGACGGATGAAATCTAAACCCACACCAATGCCGATTCGAGCTTGTTTGCCGTCTTCGCGTGTTAGCAAGAGAAACCGATCATGCGGCAAATGCGACTCAATATTGGCTGTAATTTCAAGATGTGGAAAAGCCCTTGCGAGTCGTTTGAACATTTGTTGTTGTTCAGCAGTTGTTTGAAAATCCGGTGGGTTGTGTTTCGTGACTTCTGCTTTCAACGTGGCAACCGTGATTTTTGTGCGTTGGCCTTTTGGGGTTTTGACAAGCTCAAAATAGGCTTTCAGACGCTCTTCATGATGTTTGGAAAGCAAAAAGCGGTCGTTAATCGACAATGCCTTCAACGGGTTGTGAAACAACTCTCCAAAGAGCGCACGTTCAGTGATGCTCTCGCCACTTTTAATGTGTTTTATCACAACGTTTGGAGGAGGCGTCAGTTCCTCTGCGGGAATGATTCGACTTGGTAATGAGGTCAAACTCAGCTTGATCGTTTGCACAGCTTCACGGTTAATCGTGGTGATGATACCTTTTGAGCTCGTGCTGTCATTAAGGATGAATCTCTCGCCGTGCAGTTTGATCGCGCGGCAACGCTCAGAATCTGGGTCAATAATGCCATGCCAATCTGATGTGCTTTGAGGCTGCCTTAAATAAAGTTTTAATCCGTAATTTTGAACAAGCAAATGCAAATGATTTCTCAATGCCAGTTGCTCCATTTGTGTACGATCTGGAGGAGGCAATTCAGAAACTATTAGCGTAACGTGTCGCTTCCTGCTTAACAGGTCTTGTAAAATTTCAATCCAATTGCGAATCTCGCCTTTAGGTTGTTGACGGCTTACGCCATCAACCACAAGGATGAGTTCTTGTTCTGAAGCTATGATCTCACGTGCCAGCCAACGCGTTTTGTCGACAGCAGCAACTTGTGCTGCGCCTCTTGCGATGGCATCAAGATTTTCCGGATAAGTCTCTGCCAAGAATGCTTCAAGAAAGCGCGCCACGGGGCCACGTTGTAAATCATTCCAGTAAACTTGATTGTTATAGTTTCTCAAACAGTTGGGGCAACTCGTGTCTTCGTGGCACTCAGGACACTGGGCAACGATGAGTGCGTGTCGAAGGACAAGCTCAAGATGCTCGGCAATGCGACGAACGTGTCCGGCTCCTCCAGGCACATTGTCGTAGAGAGCAATTTCTTGTGAAAAGTTTGCCTCGGGGTTGTCTGTTGCACCAATGTTGAACGGCTGCACTAGGCCATCTAAATCTCTTCGTTGAATCTGCAGAGCAAGGCTGGCACCTTCTAGCAACGCATAGGTTAACGAATACCAAAAAGAAAAATCAGTGCTAGGCGGAAGAGTGATGTTTTCGGTGCTTTCAAAGCGTAAGTGCAGGGTATCGGTGTGAAAGGCGTGACCCAAATGATAGGTATTTCGGGATCCGCTGCATTTCCCGCCGTAAGGATTGTCGTGTTCAAAATTACTTTTTTTCCCTTTTTTGAGCTTTAAGGGAGGCGGCATAATTCCACAAGTTTCACAGATTTCAAATCCATCTTTTGCGTCCCCACTGTTAAGCGCAACTAACTGTCCATCGCGTTGATAATCGTAGCGCAATTTCGGATGTCCATCTCTTGTAATGGTTTGCTCTTTTATACTTTGCCCACCTGGGAGCAAAAATGAACGGGAACGGTTCGCCACGGTATCGACTTGCGTGCCAGCTTTGCGGAGAGGGGCGGTAAGATCAGTAGTAAAGTCATCAGGATCAATATAGCGATTACTTCTTCCGATCTGAGAGCCACATACACCACACGCACCACTAATCGGAAGACCGCCACGCTCTGAACGATCAAGATGACGACAAGTTTGACAGACACGATACTCAAAACTATTCAATTCTTGCCGAATCACAACGCCGACGCTTTTCCAGATATACTGATCGGCAACAACTTCGGCTCCAGGTGCATATTCCACAATCGCGATTTTTTTGTCACGTTCTAGTCGCAACGATGTATCCACGAAACGATCACCACGATACTGGCGGTCACGCGGCAAACGGAGTTCAACCACGTCGATAGGAAATGAATAGCTCGGCAATATCCCTTCGCGGCACAGAAAGTCGATCAAATCTTCATCGAGCAAGCGTTGTCGCAATGAATTAAACCGTTTGCGCATCCTTTCTGCTGCTTGTTGTTGAGTTGTGTTATTTGCAGTATCGGCAATTGCGGTATAATGGTCACGTAGGCGTATGTATTCGGCCAACCAATGCTCAAAATATTCACGACATTTGGATAAACCATCTACAAAACGATTGATGCTAGCTGCAGTAGTCTCGTGATCAGCTTCTACATTTTCTGTGAAGAAACGCTGGAGCATAGGGGATATTTTTTGAGCGGTTTCATTTTGCCATTGCGAAAGAAAATCGACGTGACGGCCATTCGGCAAGTTGGGCGAAAAGAATGGCCCGCTTTTGAGTAGCTCCGCTCGATCCAAGTCACGCAAATGTCTTAAAAAGTGTCCAAGCAAAATGGCGTTTAAATGTCGAGCGGAAATGATATGATTCTCCAGCGCCAAATAGGGCACAGCCACTTCACCCGCGATGATGCGCGCCGGATCAGAGAAATAAAAACGATCATGAGGCCTGGTTGCAGCATAGGTTAGAATGAAGGCCGTACCACCGGCTCGTCTTCCGGCACGACCAGCGCGCTGGCGATAATTGCTGATAGTAGGCGGAACATTGTTCAGAACGACGGTTTGTAATTCACCGACATCTACACCGAGCTCGAATGTTGTTGAACAGCTCAAGACGTTGATGTCGCCTTGAATAAATTGGTTTTGATAAGATTGCCCTAGTTCCGGTTGCAATTGCGCCGTGTGTTCCTCGACACGCATACCGATGGGCAGGCGAGAAAACAAATAATGATAGTGGTTGTCTGCAAATAAACTTTCAGGGTCACATGGTTCCAACTGGCCCTCGCAGCCACGAGATGGACAGATGTTTAATTTTTCTGAAATCCTGCGGCGTGAGAGTTTGGAGCAGCGGTCGCAGCGATACCAAATCGTAAGGGTTGGAAAGACCAAACGAGTGACGTCGATTTGATAACGCCCATTTTGTTCTCCCACAAAAACCTTCTGGTCAATTAACCAATCCCACACTTGTTTCAAGGCGTTCTGTACAACAAGTGATTCTGATGGCTTGCCAGTTTTTTGAAAGATTCTTTGTACGTAATCAAAGCGTGCTAATTGACGAACTTTGCCCGTCGTGGAACCAGCCCAATTACGCTCGTATTCTTTAGAGTTCGCTCCCGTCAGCCGGTAGTGGATCGCTGCCTTGTTGCGGCCAAATGCTTCGTGATCTGGCTTCACACCTTCGGGCATGGTCACGGCTTTGTCCAAGCGCATCGTGTCAAGGAGGCTTTGGGTCACGATCAACATTTCCTCAGGCGAAAGGCCAAAACTGGAGCACAGCGAAGTCGGTGTTTTGAGGTTCGATGCAAAGAAAACATCACAACCCACTAACCCGAGCGCCCAAACCGCATGCCGAGGATCAGTACGAGCACAGAATTCCGCAGTAATGCGTGCCCGTGCCTCTTTCATCCAATCACGTCTTTGCGAAGGCGTGGCATGCGTCGTGTCTTCCCCAAAAAGTCCATATTGCTCGCCAAGCTCAACAGATCTTACCGCTAGCTCTTCTAAACTTGACAGCTTGCTGGCCAGTTCTTGCGCGGCGCGAACGATGAGGTGTCGATAGAGCGTGCCATTGACAGTAGATTGCAGATAGGCCGCATACCTCGCTGCACCCTGGCGACTGTCGGCGAAGGTGATTAACTTACGACCTTCGCCGCTTTTATTTTTGCATTCCGGATCGGAGCTGCGTGGAGTAAATTGATAAAGCTCTTCCGTCAAAACGGCCAAAGGGCCGCTTCTGCCCAAGCGAAGAGGCGTTACTATCTCACCGTGAGTCATGGAATTACAACGAGGACAGGTAGAAAGTTTTTCTCGCGGATTCCCTTTTTTGTCTGTGATGCGATAAAGCTCTTTCAACACGGTCTTTTGACCACAAGTACAAGCGCTTTTCTTTTTGCGACACGTTAGACAGATTTGTAGGCTTGCCGCCTGCATTTCTTCCGATGCTTCTTCGTCGCTTTCCAGATCGGGTTCCAGATGCAATGGCGTCCAGGTAAAATATTGTTGACCAGCGATGTCGTTTTCATACAGCCCGTCGACTTCAAAAACCTCTTCACGTTTAAAGGCGCGAAGGTAGCCTTGTCCACAGTTGCGACAGACACTCAACTCGAAAACGGCAGCACTGCAATCCTGGCAACGCTCACGTTTTTCAAGATAAACGCGGCTCCAACCCGTGTGCTGGTGCAAGCGACCTGGACATAAATTATTCACGCAAACCCAAGCGCCCTGTGGGGCACGCGCAAATAAATGATACCGCGCCGGAAGCAAAGGCATAGTTTCTGATGATTCACGCGCTAATGCTCCAAGCTCTACCAAGCGGCAAATTGCTTGTGTCGAGGCATCACTTGCGGTATTCGTTCCGAATAAATTTGCCGCGGCAAGCTCCAACTCAATCGGTTTCTCTCGCATCATGGTTTTCAGTTGAACCAAATGAGTATTGGAGCGCAAGGCATACCAAAGGAATTTTGCTATGTCGCCATCGGAGCATGACTGATGCGCCTGATTGATCCGTTCATCACCAACCAAAGCCGAGGATCTTAAAGCTTCAGCGGTTTCTTGCAGAAGCTGCCGATTTTTATTATTTTCTTGCGCAAGGCAATCGCGTAGTTTGTCGCGGAGCGCATCCGGAAAATTGAAGTATGCTTCCAGCGGCGGAGCAGCGTCAATATGATCTGAAGAGACCGTGATGGGTAGTGTCTCACCGAATATAACATCTTCATCGTTAAATTTTTCACCGAAAAGACGGTGCACGAAGTTCGCAGCAGCGCGGTGGTCTTTTGTCAGCGTTGCGCTGGTCGCAATGCAACACATTTCCCCGCGTTGTTTATTGAGACGATGTTTGAGACGGCGCAACAACATGGACACTTCGATTCCTTGCGCGCCGGTGTAAGTATGCGCTTCGTCAAGACAAACAAAACGCCACAAGCCAGAATCAAAAAGCGGTGAATCTTGAGGCCTGATCAAAAGATACTCCAGCATCGCATAGTTGGTGATGAGAATTTGCGGCGGATTCCGGCGGGCTATTTCTCGAGAAACAATCTCGTTCATTGGCGCAGTTGATAGTTTTCTTCTGCCATCCTTTTCTTTCTCTTCCAATTCACTCGTATATCTGCCGAATGTTATGTTCGTATTGTCCAACAATTTGCGCAGACGAAGTAATTGATCGTTGACCAAAGCATTCATTGGGTAAATCAAGAGCGCACGCACACCTGGGGCTGGGTCAGAAAGCAGATCATGAAGAATTGGAATCAAAAAGCATTCGGTTTTGCCGCTACCAGTTCCGGAGGCAATAACGACATTTCGTCCTTCAACAATGATTTTTCGGATGGCCTTAACTTGATGCGTGTAAAGCGGGCGATCCGGTGGCAAAGGGCGATCTTTTGCAGGAAGAATGTCTTCACGAAAGCGACACAAATCGGGATGTACGACTTTTTCATTCGCGAGATCGCGCAATGTGCATTCGGTAGCATAAGGCGGGTTGAGTTCTAAGAAGGGGCCACGAAAAAGTGCGCCAGGAGCCTCGAAGCCACGACGCAAAGTGTCTGCCAATTCACGCTCGTTGCGACCGACATTGAAGGTCGTTAAGAGATATCGAATGAAATTCGATTTTAAAGTTTCTGCGATCTGGATGGCATTCATCGGTGTTGTTCCTATTTTCTGTACCAAACTAAAATGGATTCCACCAAGCAAATGGCATGATCAAATAGCAATCGGCAACCTCGACGAGCATGAGCGCTGGCGATTGCCAAATCCGTTTTAAGCATATTTGCTTCCTGCATTGCTTGTTCACATTTTTGAAATTCATGCGCCCGCAAGCGATTTAAAATTGCCAAAGCCAAATTGATCGTGTAAAGCTTTGAGTATGGAACATTACTCAAATGGTGTTTTACGCATTCGAGATAACATTTTTTGATAAGCTGAACGGCATGATCGGAAAGCAACGCTGACGTAATTTCATCGCCAATAACAAGCCGATTGACTGCGGCATCCAACTTGTCAAAAAGTGAAGTTGAAACTACTTTGTCAATGGCGCTTTTCCTTTCAGGGTAATCATGGCTGAAGTAGTTATGATACCATTGCGCGCAGGCCTTGAGGAAGAAACGCCGGTTGAATACCGGATAATAACCGTGTCTTTTTATTTCTGCTATACGCCCGATTTCCGGATCAGAAACTTGAACAGCCAAGTCGTGCGCAAATTTGTTCATCAAGGTGAAATCGATTATGCGCTTTAAATCAAATCCTGGTAGCTCGTTCCGGCGTAATTGCATTTTGATTGGAGTTTCGAGTGTTATGGGCACCACAACCTCGCGCAATTCACGGCTGTGATTATGACGTTCATTGGGATCATTGAGCACGGCTCCACAGTTACAATGCCAAGCAAATTGCTTGTCGCCGTCTTTCTCAATCTCGAACCAGACACAAATCTCATCTTCGCTGCCAAGAGGATAATTCCAATGAGCCCATGCTTTGCTGTTGAAACCTTTGATACATCGCCCTGTCGTCTCGCCAGTTTTCTCGTCGTATTGTTCCACTTCGACGTGTATTGACGTACTTTTGGTTTTTCTTTCAGGGGTTGGTATTTGGGTTAAAGATGCTTTTAGTCCTTTACTGAGCCACAAGGGAGAGTAGCCAAGCATCTCAAGCCAAAGATGGCTATCATGAATTTCGGTGACATGGCCAAGCTCAAAAATAGCTCCAAGTGGCAGCCATAATTCCCAAAGGCGCGATTTGTCAAATTTAGAATGATCGCTTCCATTTGAAATATCTTGAAGTGTATCGAACAAAAACTCAGCAAAGTTCAACCCTTCGTCATATAGTCTTGAAAGGGTGCGGCGACTCTGATTGATCGGATGACGCAACAATTCGTCTAGAACTGGTGCGCTCAGATCGGTTGATGAGAAGTTTTTTAGCAAATAAGCTTTGGCCGACCAAGTTGAAAGCTCGTTTTCAAATGCAAGGTTGGTTAATGCCTGTGCTGCTAATGAGCAGTTTTTTCTTCCCGCCGCAGCTCTTTGCCATAAGCGCTCACACTGCGGTTTTGGAATTTTATTGCGCGGCTCTGTTGCGGCTACCGCCAACATAAAAAGCTGCTCACCGTTCAACTCCGTTGACTCTGCATTGAGATTTTGTAGCGCACCGGAGAATCCAAAATCCAAGAAAGGGAAAACAAGCTGCTGGTCGTTTTGGCTCAAAAATACCGTCGTTCCATCTTTATGGCGCAACTGAACCAGAAGTCGATAAAAGCTTGGTTGAAAAGATTCAGGTAAAGCGACGACCGAGGTTTCATTTAGATTCGTAAATGTGGAGTTTGGCAGTTTTAAAGAAATGGCATTTTGCCACGGTCGGAGCAGATCGGAAAGTACGAGCTCAATCTCGCCTTCATTTTGTCCATACGCCCGTCCCTTCAGAAGCAGGTTTCTATCTATGACGTCAAATTCAAAACCATCAATTTTAGGATTATTGAATATTCGCAACAGGCTCAAACGATATTCGGCTTTATCAATGAACACTTTTACGAATAAAGTGACATCGGTAGAAGCGGTTCGTCGTACCTCTGTAGAAAATTCTGCCAGCACAAATTTCAGCAACGCATCATCTCCAAAGCTGCCACGCTTGTAGATGGCATCACCGCAGCCGATCTCATAGTTGGCGTTGGGGAAACCTTGGATGTAAAGCCTTCTTTCAAATGTCATTTCGCCTTGAGAAATGGCCGGTAACTGTTCAAACCATTCCCACGTCGTTGCATCTTGTGAAACCAAGCAGGCACGCAAGACATTTGGCGTCCAACGCATTGGCAAGGAGATACGCTCAAACTCAACAACCGCACTGAATTGATTGGCGGTGGCCGGCCACTCTATTTGATACGCGTCGCTTGAAACTTTTTCCACTTTTCCACAGTCGCTGAAAACGCGCTTAGCGCTATACGATTTAAGAGTTACTTGAGGCGGTTGCTCCTTTGTGAAAAAACTGGAAAGTGACGAAACCGCAATCTCGGGAACGAGAATGAACTCAATGGGGGCGTATCTTGCACTTATCAATCCCCGCAAGAACTTTATTCGAAAGCGGCCTTCTGTTTTTTCCGGCAATAATTTTTTCAAATTGATGGTTAATTCACTTCTCTCATCTGACCAAGAAGCGCCTCCTTTTTCAAATAGACCTTTGACGGATTTTGTGATCGTAACTGTTTCAGTGGGTGGCAAAGAGCGGATTTGGATATGAACGTTTTCAAGCTCAAGGCGTTGTTCAGCCGCAATAACTAAATCCGGTGGTTGTCCAACAAAAACCGAAAAGCCCTCTGGATCAGCGGCTTCGAGTAGCTCTGTGCCATTTATAAGAGTAATTTGTTGAGATGCATCCGTAGCTAATTTAATTGTGTAGACTTCGAGCAATGCCATCATCAAAGGGAAATAGCCGAGCATTCGTAACCTGAGAATTGGCTTTAAAAATCAAGAGATCGTCAAAGGGAACTTTGATCACCCAGCGATGCAGCAAGCTGCCGTTATCGCCAAGCAGATCGATTGATAGCCTGCCGGAATTGGATAAATCTATGTGGAGATTATCCAGAGCAATTGCTTCTACGATCCAAAAACTGTCCGAACGATTTGATTGGACATTATAGTTTCTTGACTCAATTTTGTAATAGCGTGGACGGGTGGTTTCAGCAACGTATTGTTTCGGAAAGACAAGCTGTAATTGGCGGGCTGCGATATCCCATTGCCAACGAGGTGGAGGAAAATTCGACCTTACTGGTAAATCGATAGTGCTTTCTTCTCTTTGTCCCTTTAGCAGTTCCCAAATTTCTTTTTGCGCCGGATTATTCTCCAAGAGTAGAGCTATCTCATCGCTTTGCAATGCTCCTTCTTCCCACAGATGAGCGTGTTCACAAATGCCGTGAATGAGTTCGGTAGCGATTTGTTGAGAATTTGCACTTTGGACAAAGCGCACCAACGGTTTAGCAAGGTGTAAATGGGAAACGGTGGCGGGAAGCATTTTAGCAAGTTGTATGATGCCCAAATCTGTGACCACATCCCAGCCAGGATCTTTGTTTAACCGCCAAATGAGCTTTACTAAGTCCTGAACGCATAGCTGAGGAATCATGGCATGATAATATACTGGCGTCACGCAGGCGTAGCCTTCATCTGGAAAATGGAAAAAGGGGACACTTCGCCGAGCTTCTTTGAACCGATCACGACATTTGTTTTGTGTGTTGAAGTCAGCAGGAAGGCCAAATTTACCCAGAAAAACCTCCCAAAAACCTTTTTCAGAGGTGTCTTCAAAACGCGCGCAAAAGATCATGAGAAGAAGATAGACCTTGTCCGGAATAAGACGAAGGTTATTGCGCTGGCCCTGCAACAGCGTTGCAGCCTTCTGAATTATTTGTTCGAAATCGTCCCTCTGAATCGGTAATTGCCCGATCAAGCTTATTTTCTTGAATTGCTCGTCAAGCTGCCTTTCCAATTTGAGCAGTTCAAAACGCTGTTCATCGGGGTTCATAGGCTAGAAACGATCTTAGCGCGACCCCCATAACAAATTTGAATCGCAGGGTTGTAGTACTATGGGGAAATCGCAGGTTCCATAAATGGTCTGCAAAATTAGAAATTGCTCTAAATTTACATTTCTGTCATCTTTAAATCAAGATAAATTTTTGCAACAAATTATCAAACCGTCGGCGCAAAGTAAATCACCAGTTTTACCTGCGACTCATCCGCCATGATTTCCGGCGTCGGTGCATTCAAGCGTTTCATCTCGCGAAAGATCATTGGTACACCACGACCCAGGCCGTCGAGATAGCGCAGATTCTCCATGAATTTGACGATGAGTGGATTGCGGTGAATGGAGTAGGAGACCTTCATTTTTTCGACAGTAACGGAATTGGGCAATCCACCTGGATTGATTACCTCCAGCCGATTATCAAACTGGAAGACACGAATTTTGCTCTGTAAGCCGTAATCGCGGTGAGTGACGGCATTCACCAAAGCTTCACGCAGCACCTTGCGGGGTAATGGGATTTTTTCTTCTCGTTTCAATCCCTCGATCTTTGACGGAGTGGCCAATCGTAAAAGCACCTTTTCTGAAATTTTCTCAACCAAATCCGGCGCCGTGCCTTCAAAATGGACACTGTCCAATAGCTCATCAGTTATCTCACTACCCGCGTAATGCGCATAAGCTGCTCCAGCCTGTGGCAAGAATTTTTGCGTATAGTGCACCGGCGGAACGAGACCGCTGTTGCGTTTACCGAACATCACCAATCCTACCACCGAGGCAAAGCCTTCCATCGTCAAAATGCCGGAATTTTGCAATAAGGTTTTAAAAGCGATGGTGTCGTCGCGAGTGATGTCGTACTCGTAAACCTGCTTAAAATATTCTTGAATCCTTTCGCGGTCGAGATGCTTTTCGTTGGCATCGTAAATCGGCGTTTCTTCAAAGTAAACTTGACGAGAGCGCTGAAATAACCGGCCCAGTTCTTCCTTGCTGCATTCTCGCGAGGTCGAACCGGCCCGAATATAATATTTCCCCGAAACCGAAATGCCAATAAAAATGCTGCCGCCTTCCGTGTTGGCAAAGGCCGCCATTTCTTTAGCGAGGCCGTCGGGATGAACGCGCTCTTCTTTGAACTCGACAAAAGAGCTTTCACCGCCGTGAATTATGGCATCAAAATTTTCCATGCTTCGATAATTATGGTAAAGGGGGTGTGGATTTCAAAATCAACCAATCGATGGTCGAGTCACGATATTGCCTCAATTCGTCAACCGTGAGAGATTTGATCATGAAAGATGGAATTTCTGAAATATCAAACTGGCTCAATGTGTACGCCAGAGTTTCGTAAGCCAGGCCACCGTCTTTTTGCTGGGCAGCATCGAAATAGCTGGGAATTGAATAGCCGGCTTTGTCGAGAAAATAGAGGTCAACCAGATCTTTGATTTCGGTGCGGCCCAAAGCGGCGCAAATTTTGTTGGCGGTGATGTCTTCTATCGAATCGACAAGAATGCCTTCAAACTGATTTGGCGGTTTGATATGAGCAGCGTAGTCTTTTGAAAAATGAATGGTCAATGGATCGTCTTTGGGGCCAACCCGAAAATGCTTGAAGTAGGAGGTGATCCGAACCGCTTTGCAATCAACGTTGAGCTTCGCGCTGGCCTGCTTGGTCAAATCAGCGGCCTTCTGAAAGGCTTCATCGTCATGAGTGAATAAATCAAGATCGACCGAATAGCGATGCTGCAGATAAAACGCGCTCAAGGCGGTTCCACCGGTCAAATAAAAATCTTGCGTGAGATGGAAAAACTCTGCCAGAAAGCTATTTTGAAGAGGAGTGAGAATCGTTGGCATCTTTTACTATTCCATGTTTGAGCCATTGCGAATACATAAATTGCCAAAATCCCTTCTCGCGCCCAAGCCGGCCCTGCATCAACCGTTCGCGATATTTCAAAAAATCCTGCAAGGAAATAAATTTCCACACGTCGCTATAGCGGGCGTCGCGCATGATTTTCGCCATCAACCAGAGACGCTGGTTTTCGTCGCCTTCTGCCAGCATCTTTTTAATCTCGCCGACGGTGTACTGATAATCCCACATAAAATAGGGGACGATATCGTCGCGCGAAACGTCGAGCAGATAATGTTCTTGGTTATTCATGAAGCCAAGGTTATTTAATCGGATTTTTCAACAAGATGTTGAAACCATATTGCGCGAAGTGGTGATCCGAAGTCAGGACGTCTTTAAGCTTTTTGTCGGTCATCAATTGGAATGAGTAACAATCGGTCAAGCCCCATTCTTTATCAGAATATTTGAAATAGATTTTTAGCGCGCCCTCGAAAATTGTTTGGCTGAACGGGTGGAGAACGTAATTGGAGGCTTGAATGATATTTTTGATTAAATCGATGCCGACATCGCGCCTGTTCAACCTGGAAAAGCCGTCACCAATTTCAAAAAGAATCGGTATTGTGGTATGGCAAGTCGTTCGTTCGGATTTAATTCGCCGTGCCCAGTCGAGTGCCATATCATGAAACTCATCCTTCTGATTGGTGAGGGCGATAAAATAACTGGTATCAACAAAAACTGCTGACATTAGAAATTTCTTCCAGTAAAACGTTCAACCTCTGTGGAACGAATTGTATCACCAAAATCAAAAGACCACTTTTTTGCCCATTCTTCCATGTCAAATGGAAGGACGTTTCTTTTTTCTGACAAGAGATTTACAAAAAGTAGAATTTCTACATTTTGTCCGGACTTGAATCGGGTCAGAGGGATGGTGACCTTCTTCGATTTAGGAATTTTTTTGATCAATGAAATGGTTTCCATTTTCGCCCTTTCAGTAAAAACAGAAGCAGAGACGGTAATTCTTTCAAAAAGCTAAGCCCCAATAGTAATGCCTTCTTGATGCAAAGCAGACGCTTAATTCTACAACCACTATCAAAATATCTAAATTAAATATGAAAATCAAGGCCAATTTAGGGTTTTGCGTTTCATTCTCGCAGCCGAAACAACCTCTCCGCATTCCCCCGCACCACCTTCACAAAATCCTCCGCCGAAAGCTCGTTTTTCAGCCGTCCCATCATGGCTTCATATTTTTCGTAATGCTCTTTGCCATAATAAGTCGCATCGGTGCCAAACAACACCCGCTCGCTACCGAGCTCTTTAATGGCTTGCAGAACTGCCGCCGGATCGGCTTGCGAAGTTTCAAGATAAAGTTGCGCATCCTTTTTCGCAATGGCCTCTTTGACGATGGCAATCGCCGAACCGTGCGGACCGAGAAAGCCCATGTGATAAAGAATGATCAGCACGGTGGGATGCCGCCTTGCCGCCGCATAAATTTTCTGCGGCGCGGAATTGGATGAATCATCGCTGCCGGAATGAAACACCGCGGGAATTTGATATTTCTCGCATAGCCGCAAATAGCCATCGACGCGCGGATCATCAGCATGGAAGTGGTTCATATCCGGATGAAATTTCATGCCGACGAACACGCGTTGGTCGGGGCCGGTTGCAATGGAATCCTGCAAAAACGGCTCGACTTTTTCAGGCGAGCCGTCCTGCGGTCGCGCCCACACCAAACCGCGCAATTGCTCGGGATATTGGCGCACGTGCTCGACCGTAGCCTGATTGGCTTTGGTTTCATCCAGATTTTGAGTTTGGGATAATTCCGCGCCGTCGATGTTGGAGATCAGCGCGAGCCGGATGCCGTAACGCTCGATGTTGCTCATCAGCGTCGGCGTGCTCAAATCGTACCCTTTAAAAGAGCCGATATGCGCGTGAATATCGATGATGCGATGTTCGCTCCACAAGCCGGAAATATTTGCAATTTGAGTGGATTTTTGTTTTGGCATAGGTGCCCTATTTTGACCGTTCAATCCCAGCGCAACGATCACAGCGCCGAAGACAAGTAGTTTGAGCATATTACAGTTTCCTTAATCCTCAAAGCTTTTTTCGTTGCGGTTCCCTTTTTGTTGCGAATTCAGATTTAAGCTCTCAAGCTTGATTGATGATTTCCTTATTATTATTTGCAGGCCGATTTCGTTGCAATTTTATAAAGTCGTTTACGGTTGGTTGACATCGATTGCCCGATCAAGCTTTTTTCTGTAAGTTGCAAATTCCGGTGTTTCCAGCGCCTTCTTGGTGCGGCACACGCTGCAAACAAAATGGCCGCGGACGCAACACACATTTTGCGCTTCCCGCCGTCCGCACATCACGCAAGCATAGCTGCGGCGGATGAGATGAAAAACGATTTTGTCGCCGCAATGAAAGCAACTATAATATCGTTGCGGCAAAAAGATATGAGCGAGGTTTGCCGTGAACCATTCCCAGCTCGGCATCTGCCATTGCTCCTGCCGCCGGATTTGCCCTTTGCGAATGCAGTGCAAAATTTCCGGAATCATCTGCTCCGCCAAACGCGCGGAGTAGCGCTCGGCTGGCGTCACGGGCACTTCATTGTGACACAGCCCAATCGTTGCCATTTCCTTGGAGTCGGTGTTGGCAACTCGCGGCCACGGCAGATGGTGCAATTCTAATTTTGCCAGAAAATTCGGCCAGAGCAGCGGGCCGCAGCGATAATTGAAAAATTCAATTGCGTCAAACGGCAGATCGCGCGTGCGGCCATGCGGGAAAATCGAATTCCACACGAGATAGGGATGCGCCAAAATCGCGATGCCGCCCTGTGCGTGAATCCGGTGAATCGTTTCTTCCGGTTCAAGATCATCCGGAATTTTCTCTTCGACATTAATGGCGAGGATATGTCCGCGCCTGCTCTCGACTTCCTGGCTGACGATGACGAGAAAATCCTCGATGCGCTCGCGCAGATATTGTGCAAACGAGATGTTGTGAAAATTGGTCACGGCAATGCCGTCGAGGCCGCGTGCTTTGATCACTCGGCGCAAATCCTCAATACGATGGTGCCGGCGAATGTGAACGTGCAAATCGAGCTTCATGAAAAACGTTAGCCTGTTCGCTGGTTGGCCAGTTTGCCCGTTAGAATCCGGTTAACCGGCCAACTGGCAAACCGGCTAACCGGCGAACATAGTTTTCACCACGTATCTCCACCCTTCGGCGGCGGCCACGAGCCGAGCTGCTGCCGCAGCGTGATGATTTGGCCGAAATGGTGGCTGTTATGCACGATGATCATGACGATGAGATCGCGCACGTTTTCGTTTTTTTGGGAATTGACCACACGATTGAGATCGGCGGCCGGATCCGCGAGCATGGCTTCGAAACGCTTTAATCCGGCGGCGAGTTTTTGAATCGTTTCTTCCCATTCTTGTAAATTTTTCGGCGCCGTCTCTTGCGGCCAACTCTTGATGGCCTGTGAAGGGTAGGAGGGACGCTCACCGGCGATGCTTGCCAGCTCGTAGTCCTGCCAATAAATGATGTGCCACAAAATTTGAAAAATCGAATGCGGCGAATTGGCGGGCCGCGCGCCAACCAGCTTTTCATCCAGCCCTTCCAGAACGTTCAGCACATTCACATGCGCACCGTCGCCGTAGAGCAGTCTCTGCAAATTTTCTCTTTCCGTCATTGGGGCTTCCTCCTGTTTCAATAACGAAATTTTAGCGCCAACCGCCGCCTTGAATTTTCCGGCGGCGACCAACCTTTATGAAGAACCGGCAGTCTAAGATTTATGAGCATGGCTGCGTCGAGTAGTCGCCTGGAAGTATCAATATAACAAAAATTCTGAAAACACCAAACCATATTTAAGCCTTGCTTTGCAACATAAAACAAGTTACATTTATCACCATATACCGTAGCGCAGGCATCCTGCCTGCAAGCGAACCTACGGGCGCAGGCAGGATGCCCAATGCTGCTAACTTTTTGGAACCGGCAAAATCAAAAAAGAAAAGCATACACTGAGACGCAAAGATAAATCGATTTTCAATGCGTTTATGAATGCGCAAGATAATTATGGCAAAATGATTTAAAAGCTTTTTAATTATTTTGCCACAATCCCTGGCCTGCGGCAGGGCAGGCATCTTGCAAAAAATGTCTTTACGAGTCTTCGTGTCTTTTTTTTTTGCTTTTCTTGAAAAGTTAGTGACATTGGGCAAGATGCCTGCGCTACAAATCATAACAAGCTATTGCAACGGCATACGCCTATGGCTTATTTTGACGAACATCCTCAGCTTTTCCGCTTTCTCTTCGGAGTTATTTTGATATACCTTTTCGGCATGGCGGCGCAAAATTTTTATCACTCTGCCAGCTTACCCACCGATGAAAACTGGTTCAGCAATTCGAGCTCCAAATTATACGTCATCAAAAACTTTCCTGGGCAGCTCACCAATTATACCGCCGGCTTCAAAAAAGGCAGCCCACAGCCGGTTCCGCTAGATTCCGTTCAAGTTGGCGATTTGTTGTTGACGATCAATCGGCAAAAGCCCGACAGCCTCGCCGGAGCGTATCGCGTCTTGCAAAAAGATTCCAGTTTGGTTTTGCACGTTTTTCGCCCGAAGCGGAATGAAATTCTAACTTATCGCGTCGCGAAAGCGGCGGTGCCGGACAGCTTTTTGCGGCCCATTCCATCGACGGCTTATGTCTACGAGGTTTTCAAAGACGGCGCCTCGGATCGCGCCGGCATGCAGGTGGGCGACTTGATTTTTCGGATCAATGGCCGGACTTTCAGAAATTCTCATGAGGCGGATCAAATCCTGCGCAGCGGCCAATCCGGCAAAGCCATCGCCTACGAGGTGATTCGCGACAATCGCGTGGTGACGCTGCCGGTGACGCTGGCGAGATTCGGCGTTTCGATTCCGTTGCTCGTGATATGTCTCTCCGGCTTGGTTTATTTCGGTGTAGGAACTTTCATTGCGTTGCAACGACCACAAATCAAAGCTGCGCGGCTGCTCGGCTTGGCGTTCTTATTGGTCGGCTTCTTTATGATGGTGGTGATGACACAGCGCAATGAAGTCACAAGAGATTTTACAATCACAAGCGGTTTTATCGTGTTGGCCGGTTTGCTCTTGGGCATTGCCGCATGGTTCCACAGCGACTATTATTTTCCCAAAGAACGCACCGAGCGTTTAGCCAAACGCTGGCTCAGCGCGGCGCCGTACCTGTTCGCGCTGATTTGCCTCGGGTTGGCGATCATCGCAGGCCGAGGCAAAGTTGAAGCGATTTTTTTTCCGGCGGTGGTTTTGATGTTGGTTTTGACCGTCACTTATACGGCCATTCTCTTTTTCATTTATCGCAAGCAAGATTCAGCGGAACGCAAGCGAATGAGCCAAATCATCAAGTGGACGGGCTTTACGGTTGGCGGCGCCGTTTTCGTTCTCGAAGTTGTGCTCGACGGCGCGAGAACCGGTTATATCGGAATTCCTCTCGTCTTCATCCCGCTGGCTTATTTGTACACGATCGGGCGCTACCGTTTGCTGGAGATGGACCTGCGCGTTCGCCGCAACGTCCAATTCACCATCGTCTCGTTAATATGGGTTCTCCTTGTCTTGGCGCTGGCATTAAACATTTTTCTGGCCCTGCCGCAGCTTCATCTTCCTCTTCCCAATGTACGGTTGACCGGCGGCTCGATCGAGATTCTGGATTCGCCCATGCCTCCGGAGCAGCGGGTGCCTCTCGAAAAGGGCGTTTTGATTTTCATGGCTGTCGGCTTGAGCTTCGCTTTCTGGCAAATCATTCGGGTGGGACAGCGGCTGATTGCGCAAAAATTTTATCGCGGCCAATTCGATTATCGCCGTGCTGCCAGCGAGCTTACTGATGTGATGGCCACCAAATTGAGCATGGCCGATCTCTCGCGTGGTATCGTGCAGAAATTGGCTGATTTGATGCAACTGCAGCGCGTCGGTGTGCTCTTTTTCCGCGAGCAGAAAGCTTGTTGTTGCCAGGAGGCTTATGGTTTCGATGGCAAGGTCTGGGAAGAATTTTGCATGAGCTTCGATCGCAAGCTTGCCGAGGTGATTCAACAATTCCGCAGCGAATCGCGTTTCAGTGTGGATTACTTGCCGCACGAGATCAAAGAAAGCTTTCAGCAGCACGGCTTCCGCCATATCATTCCGATTCGCTTCAAAGAAAAACTCGTCGGCACGTTGCTCATTGGCGAGAAACGCTCCGAGACGCCTTTCTATAGCGACGATCTGAATTTTCTTGCGGCGGTGGCGAAACAGGCGTCGGTCGCCATCGAGAATGCGTTTTTGCACGAACAGCTTTCCGAGCAGGAGCGCCTCAAGCACGAGCTGGCGATTGCGCGCCGTATCCAACTGGCCTCATTGCCGCAATCCACGCCGAAAGTTGACGGGCTTGACATTGCCGGCATCTCGATTCCCGCAATGGAAGTCGGCGGAGACTACTTCGATTATCTCAACGGCGTTCCCACCGCGATCACCGTCATCGTCGGCGACGTCAGCGGCAAAGGCACATCCGCCGCGTTGTACATGTCCAAAGTGCAAGGCATCCTGCGCTCCTTACACGGCTTCGGCCTTTCGCCGAAAGCGCTTTTCATTCGCGCCAATCAACTGCTCTGCCAGGATATGGAAAAAAAATCTTTCGTCACCTCGCTCGGCGCCGATTTTGACTCGGCGACGCGGCGTTTGGTTATGGCGCGCGCCGGCCATTTGCCGTTGTTTTATTATCATGCCCAAGCGCAACGTGTCGAGAAAATCACGCCGAAAGGTTTGGGCCTCGGCTTGGATCATCACGGCGCCTTTGCCAACGAATTGGAAGAGAAGACCATTCAGTACGAAACCGGCGATATTTTTCTCTTCGTCACCGACGGCGTTACCGAGGCGCAAGGCCACAACGGCAGCGAATTTGGCGAGGAAAGCTTATTGAAAATTTTGGAAAACAACTCAACGCTCAGCGCCAACCTCATTCGCGACCATGTCATATCTGCCGTTAAGCGCTTTGCCGGAGAAGCGATTCAGCACGATGATCAGACGGTGGTGGTGGTGAAGGCAATGTGAATGAAGAGCGAAGGGCGTAGGAAGAAAGGCGAGAGGTGAAGGGCGAAAAGCGCAATTATCGAAATTGCTAGAATTACAGGCTTTTTTCGTTGCGGTTCCCTTTTCGTTGCAAGTTTATCACGGGCTTTTTTCGTTGCGGTTCCCCTTTCGTTGCAAGTTTATCACGGGCTTTTTTCGTTGCAGTTCCCTTTTCGTTGCAAGTTTATCACGGGCTTTTTTCGTTGCAGTTCCCTTTTCGTTGCAAGTTTATCACGGGCTTTTTTCGTTGCGGTTCCCTTTTCGTTGCAAGTTTATCACGGGCTTTTTTCGTTGCGGTTCCCTTTTCGTTGCGAAATTTATATTATGAGAAAAACGAGATATGTTGCTCTCCGCTGAAGAAGCGCGCGTGTTTGGCTGCCTGATTGAGAAAAGCCAGGCCACGCCGGAATATTATCCGATGACGCTGAATGCTTTGGTTGCGGCGTGCAATCAGAAAACCAGCCGCGATCCGGTGGTGGAATACTCTTCCGAAGAAGTCGAAGTGGCGCTCGCCGGATTGAAAGAAAAAGGCCTCTGCGCCTTTGTCAGCGGCGGCGGCCGGGTGATGAAATACGCGCATCGCGGCGGCGAAAACGGTCTCGAGTTGTCTCCGGCGCAACTGGCCGCGTTGAGCATCTTGCTGCTGCGCGGCCCGCAAACCATCGGCGAAATCAAAGGCCGCACCGAACGGCAACACGAATTCTCCACCCTTGAAGAAGTCGAGCAGACGCTTGAGAGCTTGATGAGCGGCGACAAATGCTTCGCCGAAAAATCCCCCCGCCGCGCCGGCCAAAAAGAAGATCGTTGCCGGCATTTGTTCTTTGCTTATCACGACGAGGCCGAAGAAACGCCAGAAACTTCCGGCGCACCGTCGCTGCGGGATGAGATGGAAGCGATGAAGCGTAGGATCGCTGCTTTGGAAGAGGAGATGGAGAAGATTAAGAGGGATTTGTATTAGAGCCAAACAATGAGGATGCCCAACGGATAAAAAGCGACCAACGGATTAGTTGCGAAGTTGCTCTATTAAGCAGCATGTCATTCCGTAGGAATCTTTTTTGTTTCCAAGAACTGTCTTGAATTTTAAAAGGATTCTTGCAGAATGACATTTTTGTTTTTCTCTGCTTAATCTCTAAAAATGAGTTGATTTATACATGGCCCGTCGGAAAAAAGTTTACGAAAAAATCGAGCAAATAACCGTTAAATATTTGCTCAGGCATGTCGGCGAGCTGGCGGTTACCGGATGGCCCCGCTTTGACGAAGATCGCCAACTTTGGGTTGTAACAATATTGTGTGAAACACCACGGGGTGTCGTGCCTGCCGGAAGAATCGAGTTGGATAAGGATTTAAATTTAGTCTATGCCACCCCACGTGAAGACATGGTGAGCGCTGTCGAAGAGCAACTGCGCCGTCGACTTCACCTCGTTTTGGGCGACGTAGATGAGTTGAAAGCCAAGGGTATCGACGTCATCACGCCTTAAAACGCTACCCGTAACAAATCTGTGCTTCCGGCCGTTTTTACAGAGGCTTGGGAGCGAGCTAAAAGTGAGGTGATCTTGATATGGCCCGCCGAAAAAAGTTTACGACAAAATCAAAGACATAGTCGAAATTTACTTGCTCGACCACATCGGCGAAAGGGCGGTTAGCGGGATAACTCGTTTTGACGAGAATCGCCGGCGTTGGATCGTCACGATCATGTGCGAAACCGAGCGAGGCGTCTTGCCCGCCGGGAAGATCGAGTTGGACGAGAATTTGGATTTGGTTTATGCGACCCCCCGCGACGACATGGTTCGCGTTGTTGAAGAGCAATTGCGCCGCCTGCCTCACATCGTTTTTGCCGAAGAGGACGAGCTCAAAGCCAAAGGCATCGATGCCATTACCCTTTGGCATCCAAGTGTCTGAAAGTTATTGTCTCAAACCATTTTGGAGTTTTGTTGGTTGGCAAGGATGGCAAGATAATCCAATTAAAAAATTGTGCCTGATTAACCTGCCTGTAAGTTTTTTGCTATGGCTTTCCAGAGGAGGGATGGTCATCAACCCCAAAATCGCATCGTATACGAAGGCTTTTGGCTGGCTTGAAAGAGCCGAGGTTTTTGGTCTCTTTTTAATCGCCCTGCCGTTGCCGGCTTCAATCGTTGCCGGACATCGCACCGAAGATGAATCCGGCGTTTTGGACTGCGCTCGCGACTTTACGCGCACGTACAAAATTCTGCTTTCATTTTTAGCTTGACAATACCCCTTCAATCCGTTATATTGCCTGCAAGCATGGCGCTAAACAGCGCGTTGTAAAAAATGCCACCACTCGGGCACACACCTTTGAGCAAATAGCAACTGGCAATACAACTCAATAAGCAAAGCGGTTGGGGTTTACCATTTTATATAAAAAATTTCCGCAGGCGGGGAATTTCCTTTTGGCTTCCGTTTAGTTATTGGTGAGAAACCGAAAGGCCTGGAGTTTTAAGGGAATTGTGCTCACTTATTGAGAGGCTAAAATGTTCAAGCTAAAGCATTTGCTACTGACAGGGTTATTTTTATCCAATGCCGGGTTAGCACAGCCGGCAGAGCCTGAGAACTCCAAACTCAAGATCGACTTTTGGCTCAGCCAATATCGCCGGGTCACACATTTGCAGGAATGCAAAGAGGCGCACGAGGTTTTTGAGACGCTTCTCAAGGTAGCCGATAAACCCGTCGGGGTTCTGCCCAAACTTTTCATCTTTGAGAATTTGGCATTCGGGAAAACCCTGGCCTTGCCGGACGGTTCCATAATTCTTCCATTCGACGTCATCAAATTTTGTTTTAAAAATCCGGCTTATGGCAAAGCTCGTCTCGCCTTTGTGTTGGGCCATGAGCTCAAACATATCGTCCGTGGCGACTATGCCATCCTACGAATATTAAAGTTCGATACGACCTTTCCCTCCGCGTCATACTCTACGCAACTGCGCCTCTTCTGGAAAAGCATGGAAACACAGCAACAGAAAACATTCGAAACCGAAGCCGATGAATTTGCGATCTTGTATGCCGCTTTGGCCGGATATGATACGGATGCCATTGTTTCATCGACCAACAATTTTATCTCAGAGTATTACGGAGCTTGTGGAATTAATATGCATGGCGACGCGGCCAATAACCCGGTTGCAGAACGCTTGAACGCCTTGAATCGGCGCTTGAATGATATCTCGTCGCATTTGGATTTGTTCAATTTCGGCGTGCGTTTGTACGCCATTGGAAAATACGATGCCGCCATCGAATTGTTGGAAAAATTCGTTACGCAATTTCCTTCAAGAGAAGTGTTCAATAATCTTGGCTTGTGCTACTATCAAAAAGCGCTGGCGCACTATGCCGAATGGAAGCATGAAACTGCCGGCAACGACCCCCATCTGATTTATCGGGTATCCATGGCAATCGATCCAGTGCCGCGCCTGCGCAACAGGTCGCTTGATCAACACGCTTTTCATGAGATGATCGCGCATGCCATCAAGAACTTCGAAGAAGCCAAGGCAAAGGATGCCAATTACGAAACCGGCCTGAACAACCTCGGATGCGCGCACTTATTGAAAGGCGAAGTGGATTTTGCCAAAGGCCATTTTAAAAAGACGTTGGAGCTGAAGCAAAATTATCACGAAGCGCATAACAATCTCGGCGTGGCAAGTGTGGTTGAAGGCCGAGTGTCTGACGCGTTTGAGAATTTTAAGAATGCCTTGAAATTAAAACCGGACTATCCGGAATCCATCTACAATCTTGGCCGGCTCTCCTATCAGCTTGGCCAAACCGGAGCTGCCAAAACGTATTTCAAAAAGTATCTGCAGGTGGATAGCGCCTCGGCTTACGCCAATATCGTGAGAGAGTTGCTCGGGCAAAAAATTCCCACATCGCCGTCGCCCAATTTTGTCGAGAGCATTGATCTTCCACACCCGGCGACCGAACAATCGAACCGCATTGACACGCCGGCGATGGAAATGTTCAAATTTCATGACTGGCGCAAGCAGCTTGATTACTTTCAGTTCGTCGCCAAAGCCACCGGTGAAAAAATAGCGTTGCGCCGCGCGGCAGAGGGTCACAAGGGAGTTTCCGCCAAAGGTATCGGCATTGGAGCCTCTGAGAAGCTCGTGAGCGAAAAGTATCCCTACCCGCATTCGATCAAAGCGACAACGACGGGCGCTTTGCGGGTGTATGCCGATCTGAATTTGGTTTTCGAGATTCGCGACGGCAAGGTTCGCGCCTGGTACTTGTATTCAGCGATGTAATTCTGCAACTCAAAACATTGAAAATTTTAAATTGAAAATTTTCATTTTGATGGCAGGCGGAGGGAAGGAAAGTGAAAGCATTTGATAGCAGCACAATCGAAACAGACAAGAAATTTGTCGAACCCATCTTGCCGGAGCCTGAGGTTCAAGAGAAGATGCAAGACGCCGACAAACAATTTGTCAAGCGCATTTTGCAGGAGCTCGAGATATTGGAAAAAATGAAGGATGCTGGCGAGGAAAATGCGTGGCGAGGAGAAGCATGGGCGGAATTTGTTGACCGCTACGCCAAGAAAGTATTCGAACGCGCCACAAAGTGGACACGGCTTGACTCCTATTATCGTCGCGAACGCAAGCGCCGCATCGTCATTCACCGAGAAGCGCAGGAATATTCCGATACCACCCTGGACGCCTTCATCTGGATCTTCGAGCATTTGAAGTTCAAGCTGCGTTATTACGAAAAAGCCGAGGCCAAACACCTTGACGCGTTCGTCGCCGGAATGCTGCAATTAAAGAATCTTCGCAATGATTATTTGGATTGGCGCAAAGGCTATCTTCCGAAAGCGCTGGAAAAGTGCCCGAAAGAGGAGAAACAAATCTTTCTTGACTTGCTGGCAAAAATGCCGGCAGACCAAATCGCTCAGGCGCGAACACGAGAAAGCGTTTATAAAGTCGATCAGCAAACCGGCAAAGCTACGCTCAAAAAAGAAAAGGAGCCTTTTACCGTTGATGACGCCTTGCACGCGGAAGAGCTGATCCATGCACAACTCAAGCAAGCGGGGCAAGAACAGCGAATATTCGGCCCGGCTGAAATTCCATTGAGTACAGGTGAAGAGGGGATGGCCGCTCCGGAAGAGATAACGGCAGAAGAGCACGTGCTGCTGCAGATGGTCAAAGAGCGCTTTACCGCCGCGTTGAATCAATTATCGTGGAATGAAGTTTTGTTGCTGCGCCTGTTTTACCAGGAAGGTTTTTCGGTTGAAGAAATTTTGGCAGCTTATGAACAAGTGGATTTGGCTTTGCCCACCATTCAAAAGCCGATTGCCAGCGCCAAGCCGCGCGACGCCTATAAAGCGTTGGAAAGAACGCGAGCGCGGCTGCTGGAGCTCTTTCGCGATGAATGCCAGGACTTGCCGACAGCCAATATCACCAACGACGTCATTTTGATGCTTTTGAAACTGCTGGGAGTGATCTTATGAAAACGAAGAGAAATTCCGCTGAGCTTTTGGCTCTTTTCGAAGGAAGCCTGCCTTCAAAACGAAAGAAAAACCTGCTTTCCGCCATGAACGAAGACCAAGCTCTGCGCCGCCGGATGATGTCGCACCTCGCATTTGAAAACATGATGAAAACTTCCACGCTCGCCGTCTCTGTGGAAGAAGCAAAAGACTCGCATTTGGACGAAGCGACTCTTGGCGATTTTTTGGAGAATCGCCTGACGCCGGAAGCGAGTGAACGGGTCAAATTGCATCTGCGAACGTGCATGGAATGTTTCGTCAAAATGGCAAAATTGCAGCGAAAAATCGCGGAGAAAGAAAGCGTGCAATTGGTTCCGGTTCCAGCCCATTTCGTTGAAAAAGCCAGGCTGCTCGTGTCGCTGCCGGCGGCTGATGAGATAAAAGTCAAGCGCTTCGTTCAACCCGTAGTTAAAGGCGTTTGGCAATTCATCGTCACTGGGACGACAAAAATTGTCTCTGATCTCGCTGCCGATTTCGCCCGAATTTTCGAGAAAGGCAAAAGATGGTTGGAAGAACATCCGCTTTGGGGTTACACCTCCGCCGGTCTTGCTGTGGCAACCGTCATTCTTTTCTTGCTTCTCTTGCCCAAGCCGGCAATCGAGAATTTGCCGGGCAGCAACCAATTGACGATTTCCGATTCCGATGCGCTGGGATTTGTGACGGAGCCTGAAGTGAGGGCGTACAAAGGCATGACTGTTAATCTGAGCGAAGACAGCGAAAATCTGGTATTCCGCTGGGCCGAAATTCCTGAGGCTTTGTTTTATGAAATCACCTTGATCGAAGGGGGAAAAAGACAAAAGCTTCCGTTTACAGGTGTTATGGAAGGCACGAGTTTTTCTCTGCCAAAACAGGAAGTGAGATTGAAGGTGAAATACCTCTGGGAACTGAGCGGCGCGCTGAAAGACGGCCGAGTGTTCGCGGCCCAAGCCGAGTTCATCTGCCGAAAGTGAGCGCCAGAGAATTCTCCGCGCCGCAGTGAAAGCGAGCAAGAATGTGATGAACGGCTTGATCACCATTCAAATCAATATTACTCCGCCGCAAGAATTTCAAGATAAGCCTTTGCACAAAAATTACGGCTTATTGAGGTGGTTGTGGTTAGCGCTGTTGACGGCCATGACGCTTTGTGGGAATATTGCCGACACTTTCGATTTCGCGCAGTTGGCTGGACATGGGGTGGTGAGCTTTTGGCGTCTGATGGGAATGTAGGAAACGATGGAATAAGACGGAAATTTGTTTTCCAGGATTTTGTTGTCAGGAGCGACAAAGTTAACGAGGCCAGCTTCACAATTACAAGCTTTTTTTAGCGCTTTGGGAATTTGATCCTGCTTGCACTGCTTGCCATGAAATCCCTATAGCGGAAACAATGAAACCCACAGGAGGGAAGCACAATGAAAACCGTTAAATTACTTTTCTGCGTAATAGTTTGGCTGGTTGCGAGCGAAAGTCTATATGCACAGCCGGTGACACCGACGCTATTATCCCCACCGAACGGCGCTATCGGCCAATCACTCAATCCCACTTTGACCTGGAGCGTCTCGACTGGGGCAACAAGGTATCATCTGCAACTCTCACCGGACTCAACTTTTGCCAACACCATTGTGAATGATTCCCTTATTACCACGACTTCCAGGCAAGTTGGGTCGTTGGCAAGCCGCACAACTTATTATTGGCGCGTCAGAGCGAAAAGCGGCAGTGGTCAGAGCCCATTCTCGAATCGGTTTCGTTTCACAACTGCTGGCCCGCCTAAGCCACCGCAAAATCTGCAGGCCGATCCGGGCGATCATGAGGTGACATTGACCTGGACTCCTAACACTGAGCCTGATTTTTCGCATTATAAAATCTATCGCGGCACCACTACTCTTCTCGATACCGTGCAAGGCATTTCCAACACCAGAAGAACGATTACTAACCTGACTAATGGAACCCCTTATACCTTCACCCTAACTGCGGTGAATACGGCAGGACAAGAAAGCGATTTCTCCGATGCCGTTACTACCACACCGAGCTTATTTACAGATATTGGTGCTCCCTTGGTGGGCGTTTCTTCCAGTGCCGTGGCTTGGGGCGATTATGACAATGATGGAGATTTGGACATTCTTTTAACCGGAGGCAGAATTTCGAAAGTCTACCGTAATGATAACGGACGTTTTATGGATATCGCCGCTCCGTTGGTAGGAGTTTTTTCCGGACTGGATGGAACAGCGCAATGGGGCGATTACGATAACGACAGTGATCTGGATATTCTGCTGGTTGGCTCATCGGATACCGGCGACATTGCCAAAGTCTATCGCAATGATAACGGAAATTTTGTGGACATCCACGCGGCTTTAGGCAACGTCAGCTTGAGCGATGGCACTTGGGGGGATTTTGACAACGATGGTGACTTGGATATTCTATTTGCGGGCAATTTATCACAAGCCAAAGTTTATCGCAACGAAGAGGGGAATTTCGTGGACATCGGCGCGAAACTGATGAGTTCTGTTTTCGGTTCCGCTGCATGGACCGATTATGATAACGACGGTGATTTGGACATTTTTTTAACTGGTTCGGATAGTTGCAGAATTTATCGCAATGACAACGGAAAATTTTTAGTAGTCGGGGCTTCTCTCCCTGGCGTGGAGCGCAGTTCGGTTGGCTTTGGTGATTATGACAACGATGGCGATCTGGATATTTTGCTCACCGGACTAGATAATTCGTACATTGCAAGATCCAAAGTTTATCGTAACGACAGTGAACGCTATGTGGACATTTTTGCCAACTTGACCGGCGTTCAGGAAGGCTCGGCCGCGTGGGGTGATTATGATAATGATGGTGATTTGGATATTTTGCTGACTGGTGGAACCACAACTCTTTATCGGAATGATGGTGGTAGCTTCGCGGTTGAGGACATTCAGCCACAATTGACCATAGTCCAGCAAAGCTCAGTAGCTTGGGGTGATTATGACAACGATGGTGATTTGGACATTTTGTTAACAGGACATAGTAATATCGGCATTTCTAAAATCTATAGGAATAACATACGAACCGCAAACACAATCCCTACAGCACCCACTGGCCTCACCGCTTCGGTAACGGGAAGTTCAGTCACCTTAAATTGGAATAAGTCAACCGACAGCCGGACTGTCCAAGAAGCCTTGACTTACAATTTGCGCATCGGCTCCACTTCAGACGGTGTACAAATCGTTTCGCCGCATGCTGAGGTTGCCGACGGCTTTCGTAAAATCCCGCAACTGGGAAATACCAACCACAGGAATACGTGGACGATAAAAAATTTGCCGGACGGAACTTATTATTGGAGTGTGCAAGCTATTGATAACACTTTTGCGGGCTCAAACTTCGCTGCAGAACAAAGTTTTGTAATCGAAGCTTCTTCAGATGAAACACCGCCTGCTCCGCCGCAAGGCCTTCAAGCTAACGCAGGCGATGATAGAATAACGATTACGTGGGCAGCGAACCTCGAAAGCGATCTCTTGCGTTACCGCATTTACAGAAGCACGAAATCGCCGGCAAGCACCAAGATTGCCAGCGTGCCGGCAGGAACGACAACTTACATAGACTTCGATGTCGTGCATGACACCACTTATTTCTACCGTATCACTGCTGTTGATCAGTCACTCAATGAGGGCGGCTTTTCAAATGAAGCAAGCACTATTCCTACTGGGCCTTTCACGGTTCTCCCGAACAATCTTGCTTCTCTGACCGGCGTTGCTTATGGCTCCGTTGCTTGGGGCGATTATGACAACGACAATGATTTGGATATTCTCCTGACTGGTTCTTTAGGAGGTGTTTATGTCACCAAAGTCTATCGTAATGACCTGAATCGCAGCGGCGGTTTTGTCGAGATCAGCACACCGTCATTAGTTGGTGTTCTCGAAGGCTCGGCTGCTTGGGGTGACTACGACAACGATGGTGATCTCGATATTCTGTTGACGGGTTTTGGTATCTCCAAAGTCTATCAGAATATCGGTAATGAAAGTTTTGTGGACATCTCCGCGTCGTTAACAGGAGTTTCTCGCAGCTCGGCAGCATGGGGCGATTATGACAATGACGGCGATCTCGACATTCTGCTCGCTGGGATCTCAAGCTCGGGTAGTGTGTCCAAAGTCTATCGCAATGATGCCGAAAAATTTGAAGACATTTCTGCCGCGTTAACCGGAGTTTACTATAGCTCTGTCGCTTGGGGTGATTATGACAACGATGGTGATTTGGATATCCTACTAACAGGTGTTTCAAGCTCAGGCGCGATATCCCAAATCTATCGCAACGACGCGGGGAGCTTTGTTGACATCTCGGCTGGATTGGTCGCAGTCAATGGAGGTTCTGTTGCTTGGGGTGATTATGACAACGATGGCGATTTGGATATTCTGTTAACAGGTTATGCCACTTCGGGCCGGGTTTCCAAAATCTACCGCAATGATAATGGGAGCTTTGTCGATTTCTCCGCCTCGCTGATCGGTGTTTCGGATGGCACCGCAGTTTGGGGCGACTATGACAACGACGGTTATCTGGACATTCTGTTAACAGGTGATACGGGTTCAAGCCGAGTTACCAAAATCTATCGCAACGACGGACAAAACTTGGCGGAAGTTCCTACCTTGCTCTCTGGAGTGATGAATAGCGCCGTTGCTTGGGGTGACTATGATAAAGATGGGGATTTGGACATTTTGCTGTCAGGGGGAATGTCGCCTGGAGGCGCTCGCATTGCAAAACTCTATCGAAACAACATTAACAAGAAGAATACAGTTCCTAATGCGCCAACCAACCTCACCTCGTCGGTAAACGGCAACACCGTCACGATCATTTGGGACAAAGCAACCGACGGCCAAACGGCGCAAAATGCTTTAACCTACAATTTACGCATCGGATCTGTTTCGGGTGGGGTGCAAAAAGTGACGCCGATGGCAGATACCAGTGGTTACCGTCGGGTTCCAATGTTGGGCAATACAAATCATCGCAATAGTTGGACGATCAAGAATTTTGCTGCAGGAACATATTTTTGGAGCGTGCAGACGATTGACAACGCCTTTGCCGGTTCCCGCTTTGCGGCGGAAAAAACTTTTACGGTTGGCCCAGTGACCAACAATCCTCCAATCGTTCGAAATCCTATTCTCGCCCAGACGCTCAGAGTCGGTGACGCTTCATTCAGACGTGATTTGAAGGCTGAACCGGCAGTATTTTTCGATCCTGATAATGATATGATGACCTATACGGCAAGTTCAAATGCAACGAACATCGCTGCCGCAACCATAACCGGGAGCGAGCTCACTGTAGTTCCTCTAGCAACAGGTATGGCGGGGATTACCGTGACAGCAAGCGATGGGAGAGGTGGATCAGTCGCAATGCCTTTTAATGTCACGGTGCTGAGCAAGCCGCAAGTCGTTATCCCCAACACTTCATCCAAAGCTGGGGACACATTGCAAATCCCGATTCGAATCATAGATGCGACTCAGATTGCAGGTGTAGAGATCAAAGTAACTTTCGATTCCAGTATTTTAACGGCCCTGCAGGTAGACACCGCAGCGCTTACGAGCGGTTTTGCTTTGCTTGATTCGATTTCTCCTGGCAAGATCACTCTCGTTTCAGCCAGAGCAACTGGCATTGCAGGTGGTAGCGGAGATTTGGTCAAGCTGACTTTCGAGGTTAACCCCACAGCTCAGCCAGGAGATACCACCACGCTCACCTTTGCAAAGCTTGCTCTCGCCGACGATAGTGCTAAAGCGATTCCAGCAACGAGTCGCAATGGCTTGTTTACTGTTGCAGGCAAGCGACCGGATACTCTCATCACCGTCACACCGGATACAGCGTTTGTCAAACAAAATGGTACGCAGAAATTCATTGCCACCGGGCGAGATACATTAGGCAATTCTGTAGCCATCAATCCATCTTGGCGACTGTCGGCGAATCTCGGCACAATCACGCCAACCAGAAATGATACGGTAGTGTTTACGGCTTCTGCCACAGCCTTTGGGGAAGGTAGCGTCATCGCTCAAGAAGGCTCCCACACTGGTGCCGCTTATATCTTTGTCGGCATCTTGGGCGATATCAATGCCGATACCACAGTTGATGTCCGGGACGTGATCATCTGCTTGCGAGCAATCGCTAAGCTGCCCTTACCAACGAAACCGGCTGGGCATGTCACTCCAACTCGTTATGAAGAATGGGCAGCAGATGTAAGCGAGAATGACACACTTGACGTAAACGATGCGCTCTTAATTCTATACAAAGCCCTTGGCCGGCTTCTGTCCAAAGCCAGTTTGATTGCCAGCCACCATGAAGCGATTGTGAGAATACCGAAAATCATAGCTTCAGTAAATGATATCGTGACCGTGCCAATCTTTGTTGAGCAAAGAAACGATGTTCATGCTGCAAGCCTTGAGCTCTCGTATGATCCCAGCATATTAAATCTGCTTGGGATTGAACCCGGCGCTTCGAAATCCTTAATGGCAGAAAACTCGCAAGAAACTGGTAAAATTAAGCTAGCAATGATCAATGCCGATGGGATTGTTGGCTCAAGTGGTACAATGGTAAAATTGAAATTCAAGTTAGAGAAAGTGCTCGAAAGTGGGATAGCGTTGTCCATTGAGAGCGTCAAACTTTTCGATGCCCAAGCCAAAGCCATCCAGGTTCAGATTGTAACCGGTGAGGTGGTAGAAATAGCTTTGCCTCAAAGCTACAATCTCTTTCAAAATTATCCCAATCCTTTCAATCCTGAAACCGTCATTCGTTTTCAACTGCCGCAGGAAAGTCAGGTGGAACTGTCGATTTATAACATCTCCGGCCAGTTGCTGCGCACGTTGGTAAACACCCAAATGCCGGCAGGCGATTGGACAAAAACCTGGGATGGCAAGGATGAATTCGGCAACGAAGTTCCCAGTGGCGTTTATTTCTATCGGCTTCGCGTAAATAACAACGAATGGATTAGCACGAAAAAGATGATTCTCATGCGATAAAGCCAAATGTTTGTAGTGGCCGCCTTCTCCGCCCCGCATCCTTATAAAACCAGGAAAGGCGGAGCGGGGCAGGCGCTGGGCGTCGGATAAATTAGAGCCTAATGAATTTTGACATTCATGTTCGGTAATGCGGGTCATTGCGAGGAGCGAAGCGACGAAGCAATCCTTTGAGTACTAGGAGATTGCTTCGCTGAGAAGCGCTTGCAATGACATCCGGGAAGGATTACCGATTTTAAGCATCAAAACTCATTAGACGTCACTACAAACGAAGCTGCAAGTGAATGATGGCGAGTGGACAAGCGTAAATGTTCAGTAACCCGCGTTGTCATTCCGGAGGAATCCTTTTTAATATCAAGCACAGTGCTCGTGCGGAAAAGGATTCTTCCAGAATGACAGCCTTATTACGGGGTTCGCTGAACTTTTACGGACAAGCACGAAGAAAATGATTTTAATCCAATAAAGGAGGCCGGGATGAGCAAAAGTATGAACTGGCTTTTTCGCTCCGGAATGATAACGCTTTTGTTTCTTTTCTTGAACGCGCCGTTTGCCCTCTCACAGAACTTGAGCGTATCTATTCCTGATACTTTTGCTGCTCCCAACGCGATGATTACAATCCCCGTCCGTGTCATAGAGGCAAAAGGCATCGCCGGCGCTGAGATCAAAGTGTCCTACAATCCCAATATTCTTACCGCGCTTGACGTTGCGACGACGAACCTTATTTCAGGGTTCTCTCTTAAGGACACAATTACGACCGGCATGATTGCCATCGTTTTGGCCAACGCGACCGGGATCACCGGCGGCAGCGGCGATTTCATCAAACTTACCTTCAGCGTCGCCGCTAACGCCGAACCATGCGACACCACTGCACTGGCATTTACAAAGTTGTCTTTTTATAATGAAAAGACCAACCCAATTCCAACCATCAGTAGAAATGGTTTATTCACCGTCAAATGTCCGTTGGGTCCAAAAGTCTATCCCAACCCCTTTACGCCAAACAATGACACTTTTAATGACCGTGTGAGATTTGAATTTTCTAGTGCAACCACGTCATTGACGGAAGTTCTGATTTTCAATATTGCCGGCAGACGAGTCAAGCGTTTATCCACGGCAAATGGAAATACTATCGAATGGGACGGGCGTGACGACGACGGCCACGATCTCAGGCCCGGGGTTTATCCTTACATCATCAAAGAAAATGGCAAGAATATCAGGAATGGAACCGTGACGCTGATGCGGTAACCTCACCGCTGGATAGATGGATTGATGGAGTAATGGAGTGTTGGATTATTGGATCGTTGGATTAATGGGGGGATACGAACATAATCCAGCAATCCAGTACTCCAACAATCCAGTAATCCAATGATCCAACTATCCAATAATCCAACGATCCGGTACTCCGATTTCAGGAGAAACGCGCGATGAAAAGATGGGCTACGATTATATTCCTTTCCACCTCTTGGTGCATTGAGGCTACGGCGCAAATCCCGTCGAATGCCGGCAATATCTTTGGTTCCTCTGTCGTTTTTGATAACCCGACGGGCATTACTTATGCCCAAGGCATTGAAGGCATGGTGGGAATGCAATGGCTTTACGCGGGTATTGCAGGCGACAACTTGAGAAACAATTTCGCCTACTTTATCTACCCTTTGAGCGAGAGCAATGCCTTTGGTTTGCGTGCGATTCATTTCAACTCGAATCTCTTGCAGCAGGGCACGTTCTCCCTCTTGTTCGGCCAAAAATTTTTTAACGAGCGTTTGAGTGTTGGTGTCAATGCCAATCTTTTATACTATGCCTATGATAAAGACAAGTTTGTGAATTTCATGGAGGGCGATCCGGTCATCGCCAAAGGCACTGCAAAAAATGCGCTTTCATTTGGGGCCGGCGTTCTCCTCTGGCTTTCGGAAATGCTCGCCTGCGGTTTCAGCGTCGACGACCTGAATAGACCGGATATTTCTCTCAACAACTCCGGGTTCAAAAAAGAGCCGGTGTATAAAATCGGCGCGATCTATTTGCACCCGTGGCTTGCGCCACAGTTCGACGTGCAAATCGACGATCGCGACGTTTTATTTCAGGCAGGAGTGCACCGAAGTTTTTTGGAGAAAGCGCTAGATCTATTTGCCGGCTATAGCGCCATCGGTGCAGAAGGCCAGGCCCTTTTCTTTGAAATCAGTTTTATGCCCGGGCCTGTTGGCATGAGCTACAATTTTCGGCACGAATTGGGCGAGCTTGGCCAGGTGAGCAGCGGCTCGCATTTTTTAACCTTGCGCTTCAACAAGGATGGACCTCCCAAAGTTTTTGCCAAGCCAATCATTAACTTGCTGGCGAAACCGGGGCCCGCCATAAACTCTGAAGCCCTCACGATTGCCGGGGACGTCAATAGCCGCGACGGGATAACACGTGTGGAATTTTTCAAAAATGGCAAAGTGGATACGGTATTTTTCTACGCCCAAGAACTGAAAACGGCGCCTTTCATGTACAGTATGAAACTAACGGAAGGCCCCAACGAGATTGAGATTGTGGCGCACGCCGGCAAGCAGCACAGTTCTAAAAAGTTCTCGACAACATACGCGCCGGAGGTCTTGCCGCCGCGCATCACGATTTTTTCCTCGGTTGTGGCGGAGGTGGACACACCGTCGTATCATTTGCACGCCAAAATTGACGATCCTCGCGGCCTGCAGAAATTTCGTATACTCGTCAACGGCGAAGCGCGAAAAGATTCGCTTACGGCGGAACGCCCGTCATCGGTGGAAATTAACGAACCGATTTTCTTGACCGCAGAGCGAAACGAGATTGTGATCTTCGCTGCGAATGACAAGAAGGACATCGTTGAACAGGCGGTCATAACTTATCGTCAAAAGCCGCCCATGCCGGCGCGCCCGGCTTTTCGCTTTTTTTCGCCGCAAAGGCCAAAGATTGGCGCCAGTGTAACGCGAGTGGAATGCGAGGTGCAAAATGTGGAAAGTGCAAAAAATATATGGCTAAAAGTCAATGGCGTTCGCCGGGAGCTAACAGAATCGGAAGTCGTACAAAGCTCGCAAAATAGTTTTTTCATCAGCAAGGTGGTTGATTTTATAGAGGGCCCCAATCGTATCGAAGTCAGCGCTCTTAACCGGGGAAACAGCAATGCGGAAGAGTTCAGGATTGTTTACGATCCTCTGCTGAATAAAAAGCTTTATCGGAAGACGTGGGCCATCATTATCGGCATCGACAGCTATCAGGAGGTGGAAGGTTTGAAGTACGCCGTTAATGATGCGAAAGGCGTCGAGCGGCTGCTGCGGGAACTATTCAAATTCGATCATTTCATCACGATTTATGAGCATCATGCCACCAGAGATCGCATTATGGCGGCTCTGAGCGATTCATTGAAAAGGACGGGTGAAGACGACGGGGTGTTTGTTTTTTTTGCCGGACATGGCGCCACCGACACCACCCGCCAGGGGCTGCGCGGCTTTATCGTGCCATACGATGGCAAGCGCGGCTCCTATGCGCGCAATATTTCCATGGACCAGATCAAAGAGACGGCGATACGCCCAAAAGCGAAAAATATTTTTTACGTGATGGATGCTTGTTTCAGCGGCACGATTTTCCGCCGCAGCATTGCGCCGCAGCCGAGCGCCAAGCCTAATTATGCCAGAGTGCTCGAGCTTGCGTCCCAGCCTTCCCGTAATGTCTTGACTGCCGGCGATGCCGGACAAGAGGTTTTAGACGGCGGTTCGGAGAAGCACAGTATTTTTACGCGCAGATTTTTGGAAGGCTTGCGCGGCGCTGCCGATTTTGATCAGGACGGCTATATCACCGCCAGCGAGATCAGTGATTACGTCATGAAAACGGTTCCTGACGACGCCATCGGGCTGGGGTTCAAACAAAATCCCCATTATGGCAAGCTTACGGCTGACGCGGGACAGTTCGTCTTCGTGAGCAAAAATCAATAGCTGCGGCAGACAGACAGTCTGTTGCAACTATGCGTGATTGCTTTCTGATTCTCTTCTTTTGCCGCCATAAAATTACTCCATCGGAATGCAGTTCTCCCACCATATTGTGTTTCCTCCCATATCGCTTTCCATCGTGAGATAATTTGACGCATTCGGGAAAATTCTATTTGCCTTCCGTTTATTTAGAAGTAGAAGCGAGCAAGCGCAACGCTTCAGCCATGGCTTGCCTTTCTGCTTTTGCAAAAGCACTGGGGAAATATTGCCCATAATAACTCATCTGAATGCCAACAATTTGAAAACAGGAGGAAAAGCCCGATGAAAAAGGTCTTTTTAACCGCTATCCCAAGTCTCGTCATGATTTGCGTGATCGCTTTCTTCTTCAATGTCTACGCTATTGCGCCAAGTCAAGAGCCAGACCCAAAACAGGATGCCGAAGCACAAGCTTGGGCGAAACTCGAAGAAATGGATGCTGCTTCTTTGGAGCAGTTCTTGAAGGAGTTTCCAGAGGGACAACACGCCGGCGAAGCGAAGCTCTATCTCTCGCTGCACAACAAAATGGCGGCGATCCGTGCCAAGAAGGCCAAACCTTCTTTCGTGATTCCGTTTGAGAAACTGGGTCAACGCTGGGAAGGCTGGAAGCAAAGAAGGCCGGAGAAATCCGCAGTCGGCGTTTATTGCAACGGCTCGACGATTGGCATTTTCGCCGCGCTTGGTTGCATGACCATCAGCATGGATTGGTCTTCAATGCCTATTACGCCCACCGGCGACGGCTCCGTTCTGGCTATCAAAACTTATGGCGTGAAATTTTCTTACATCAATTCGATCGTCTTCCAAACCGCCGGCGGCGAAGAGCCCATGTACTTTGGCGTGGTACACGGCGTCGGCCTGGTTCATTTGCACGGCAAAGGCAAGGTGATTATGCCGGATGGCAAAGAATACCAACTCTTGTAGCAAAATCGTCAAGCTCTGATAACCCACCCTCCCCGCTCGCGTGAGCGGGGATCACCTCAAGCATTTCGGAAGGAGTGAAATTTATGAACCGTTTACTTTCTTCAACCGTGGCCGTTTTATCAGCCTTAACAATGCTCCTTGGCTGTGGCGACAAAAGCGTGAATCCCGAATCAAACCTCGCCGCCGGAAAATTTGAGGCAACGATCAGCGGCGATTTTAATATGACATTGAAAGGTGGTTGCGCCGCTTTCGTCAGTTTGCCTGGTTACTTTCAATTGGGCTTGACCGATTTTGAGCATTCAAACCCAAATGCCTCGATCAGTTTCGCGCGCGCGAGTTCCAGCATTCCGAGTGTTCGTACCTACTCTGTCAGCGAAGAGGCGGGGAGTTCTTCACCACAAGATTTCGTCGGTTTGGTCTTTTATGCAAATGGTCAGACCAACGAAACCTATATTTCCGATTCCGGCAGCATGACGGTGAGTCAATCAAGTTCCGGTGGTTTCAGCGCCAACTTCAATTTTACGGCATTAGCCGGAACCCGCAAAATCACCGTCTCCGGCAAGTTCAATGCGATTCCGGCGCCTTGCAAGTAAACGTAGCAAACCATAGCAAATGGGGGATTGGGGCTGTGCACTTTATCTTTGCTTGCGTTGCCAATTCGAAACTTTATCATTCATCATCTCTTCTTGCAAAAGAGAAAAACACGGAGGTTCGTCATGCAATGGAAAGAAGAAACGAGAATGAAACAAGCTTTTTTCTTTAGCCTTCTTATAATCGGAATGCTTGCACGAGCTGCTTTTGCGCAAGTCGCCTACACGGGCCGGCATTCGAGCGGGAGTAGTGGTTCCTTTATCTTGGAAATCTCTTCAGACGGTTCTCAAATAAATCAAATTGTCGTCTCCGGTTTGCCTTGCGGTTCCCATCCGCATACTTTCACACTTTCATTGAATCCCGCACTTCCAGTGACAAACAGCAGATTTTCTACAAGAGGAATTGCAGTCGTCATCACACCTAATCCAGGCCATGCGCATATCTTGGACATCGATGGCGTCCTCTTTGATGCGGATGGTAACGGAACCAAAGAGCAGGCGTTGGGAGGACTCTCGTTTGTTTCCGGCGCGAACCGTTGCAACTTTCGATGGTGGGCTACCTCAGTTGCAGCGGATGACGATGGTGATGGCTGGGGTGATGTGGCAGAGCGACGCTTGGGTTCAGAATACAGACGCCAAACGGCATTTGGTTTTGGTGAAAATAGCACGCCGGAACATCGTGAGGTGCCGACGACCTCGATCTACGGCCCCTGTCCATGTCTCGACTTTATTGATAATGACAATTTTGCCGATCGTGACGGGCGCCAAGACGGTGCAGAAAATGATAACCTTGTTGATCCCGATCAGGAGCCGGACTGCGCGCCGCCGCTTCCGCCGGTGCAGCCATCTCCACCTGTTTATACGGGGCGCTATTTGAGTGGAGGCGCTGCAAATTCTTTTTCTCTTGAAGTCTCTCCTGACGGGGTGAAGGTGGCTCAAATCATTATCTCGAACCTGGCATGCGGTTCTCATCAACACACCTTCACACTCAATACGGATGTTGCCATTGCCAACGCGCGCTTTTCTGCAACGGTTCCAGTGTCTATCACGCCAGATCCAGGCCATGCGCACACGTTGAACATTGATGGGGTCTTCTTCGATGCGGATGGGGATGGCACAAGGGAGCAAGTATTGGGTGGCTTATCTTTCTTGTCCGGCCAAAACCGCTGTAATTTCAGTTGGTGGGCTACGGCCATAGCGCCCGATGACGATGGCGACGGTTGGAGCGACACGGCGGAGCAACGGTTGGGATCAGAGCCTCGACGCCAAACGGCATTTGGTTTTGGCGAAAATAGCACGCCGGAACATCGCGAGGTGCCGACGACTTCTCTTTTGGGTGCTGATGTTTGTCAAGATTTTTTAGACAATGATAATTTTTCTGATCGAGATGGGAAGTTTGATTCGCAGGAAGCAGATGGACCAGATTCGGACCCGTGCCCAGATTGCAGCGGCTCCGTCGCTGCACCGAGCGGCCTCATGGCGAGGGGAATTTCTGAAACACAAATCAACCTTGAATGGCTGGACAACAGCGATAATGAGACCGGCTTTGAGATCGAACGCAAAAAAGGCAATGAAGCATTTGCTCAAATTGCCGTCGTGAATGCAAACATGACGGCTTATGCCGATATTGGGTTGACGCCATCCACATTGTATTTATATCGGATACGCGCCGTTAATGCTAATAGCGGTGCTTGTACTTACTCCGATTATTCCAATGAAACTGTCGCTTTGATCACTTCAGTTAAAATGATCCAAGCACAAACGCCGGCGCGATTTGAATTGGCGCAGAATTATCCGAATCCATTCAATCCCACCACAACGATTGCATTTTCATTTCCTCGCTCCAGCCATGTGACGCTGAAAATATTCGATCTCGTAGGAAGAGAAATCGCCACATTGGTGGATGAGAAGCTCGCAGCAGGTCGTTACGAAGCGAAGTGGGATGCCAGCGATGTGGAGAGCGGCGTATTTTTCTATCAGCTTCGCGCCGGGGGATTTGTTCAAACGAAGAAACTCATTTTGATGAAGTAGTTCAGGGGGAGTAACACATTCGGTTTGGGCTCATCAAGTTGGGGGGAGATGAGCCCAAGCCATTTTGAATTGAAGTTTTTGCCAAACAGAAAGCGAGCTTTCACATTTCGACACTTCGGCACTCCAATACTCCAGCAATCCAATAATCCATTCCCGCATCTTATATCCACGTCTTTCTACTTACAAAGCCATATTTCTCTTTACATTTTTGCCGCGCACATAAAAAACGCTTCGCCCGCTCCCCATTTTTCTAAGTTTGCCGATTTTGACGAATTGGCCCAGCAACCACGTGGCTTTCTCAGGTGCGATGCGGCAGAGATCGATCACTTCACGTCGAGTGATGCGGCCGTGCGCTTGGAGGTATTTTAATATTTCCTGCTCATGGGGCGAGGGCTTAAAATCTTTTTTACGAGTTTTCACCGCGCCGTATCCCAAGCGGCGTGTGGCCTCTGCACTGAAGGCGTAGTGGGTTTCATGCGCTTCGACAAGTCCGGCTGCAACAAGCTGCTCCAACACTTGGTGCGCGGCGGTCTCGCCTTTCTGAATCAGCGTTCCAAGCTGAATGGCGTCAATCCGGCGATGATCGCGCAGCGCGTGCAAGGCCATCAACGTCTCCACCGCCATTGGCGTGCCGAGGCGTTTTTCCTCTTCAATGATCAGCCGGAGAAACTGCTTGTCAGCTTCCCCTGCCGGCAAGCTCACAATAACATTTATCGCACTCGAACGTGAATAATCAGGCAACGGACGACCATAACGAAGAAATCCCTCGAAGATAATGTCCACGCCGCGGCCGGTGCGCTCAACTAGTCCAATGCGCTTGAAGGCATCTGCCAAGGCCGCATTGCGAGGAATAGGCTTGGTGACGAGCAAATTGTCCAATGAGACGCCCTCGACAAAGCCGCCGGGGTTGCTGATTTCAATCGCCTCTCGTTGCCAAAGTACGTGTACGGCTGCCAGGCGAGTATAATCGCGATGGATCAAAGCATTAGCCAGCGCCTCGCGGAAAGCGCTGCGGTTATAAGTCGGTATGGGCACACGAAAGCCGCCGATCAGAATTTCGTCCTCTTCGATGCGCGCCTCGAATTGTTCCACGACGCGTTCATAAGTATAAAGCAACGGCAGGCGATAAAAATCGTTGACGCGAACCTGTGTACCGTTGAGAACTTGGAACGCCACTTCATGAGTCGGCAGATGCTCACGCAAAGCACTTTCTTGGCCGAGCAACAGCAGGCCCGTAACGGTTGGAACGTTTGAGCCCTCGGCGTTGCGAACCAAGCCCAAAGCGCCGTCGAGCTCATCGTCGGACAATCTTAGCAGCGATTGATCGCCGCCGAGGCGCTTGATCATTTGGCGCAAACGTTCTCGCTCCAATGGATTTAAATCGGTAAGCGTAGCGCCATGAACCGGCAAAGCTGAAATATCCAATTGGCCGAAATCGGAAGCGCGTCGATCCCACTCGTGCGGAAAAAAAGGAATACATTCAGGACTGCCATCGGCGAGAAGCCGCCGGCGTTGCAAAAGTCCTTCGGAAGTAGCAACGGGACGATTCGAGCGCGGCACTTCGATAACGGCGACGCTGCGATCTTGCACCCGCAACGCCGTGACCCGAACAGTGAGTGAGGGCACAGTTCGGTTGGCAATCAACACCGCGAGGCCGGTCAAGCTTTGATGTTCGGGGTGCAGACCGGTGACCGTCCCATCATCTTCAACACCAAGATAAATTTTCCCGCCGTCGGTATTAGCCAAACAGGCGACGGCCATGATCAAATCGCGATCGGGCAAGCGTTTTAAATCACTTTTGAACTCGATGGTCAGCGATTCACGCTCGGGTATTGTATTCGCAAGCATATCTTTGTTTTAAGGGCCAAATTTTTTCAACAATCCCATAATCCATCACTCCAACAATCCATGCCCGCGACTCACACCCACGTCTTCCTCCGCAACAATCCCAACGACTCCGGCACGCTGCGCAAACGCGCCCAAAGTGAGCGGCTGAACAACAACTCCGAGAAGCGACTGAGTTGCTGCAATAGTTTTTCATCGTAACCGAACCACCACGGCTTGCGGAGGAAGGTGATGGGATCGACATCGAGATATTTGGTGCGGGTCATTTCCATCAAGCCGTCGCGGCCGTGGGTGCGACCGTAGCCGCTGGCTTTGGCGCCGCCGTGTGGAGCTTCGCAAGCGCCGACGTGACTGACCGCATCGTTAATCAGCACGGCGCCGGCTTCAATGTGCTGCGACAGCTCGCGGCCGCGTTTCAGATTTGTTGTCCAGATGCTGGCGGAAAGTCCGTAAGGCGTGGCATTGGCAAACGCAATCGCTTCGTCAACATCGCGCACCGGCACGATGGGCAGCAGCGGGCCAAACGTTTCTTCCTGCAAAACTTTCATGCCGGCATTGACATCGACGAGAACCGTCGGCTCGAAAAAGAGCGGGCCGAGATCGGGACGGCGCTTGCCGCCGCACAGAACTTTTGCGCCCTTGGCGACGGCGTCGGTGAGTTGTTGTTCCAATACGGCCACTTGCCGCTCACGAATCATCGGTCCGACGTCAGTATCGGGATGGCTTCCTGCTCCGAGCCGCAAGCGCTTGACTTTTTCGACAACTTTGGCAACAAACGGCTCATAAATTTCCTGCTCGACAAAAACGCGTTTGACGGCGACGCAGCTTTGGCCGCAATTCATGAAGCGCCCCCAAATCACGCCGCTGGTGGCGTGATCGAGATTGACGTCGCGGAGCACGAGCATCGGATCGCTGCCGCCCAATTCCATTACCACCGGAATTAATTTTTCAGCGGCAGCAGCCGCGACTTTTTTTCCGGTGGCGGCGCTGCCAGTAAAAACAATTTTGTCAATTTCACTCGCCGCCAGCGCCGCGCCGGTGCTGCCATCGCCGGCCACGACTTGAAAGACGCCCTCCGGCAATCCGGCTTCGTGAAACAGCTTTTCCATTTCTAATACAACAGCCGTGGTAAATTCCGATGGCTTTAAAACCACTGCATTGCCTGCCAGGAGCGCGGCGACGGTTCCGCCAAGCGGCAGCATGAGCGGATAATTCCACGGGGAGATGATGCCGATCACACCGAGCGGAACGTGATAAACGTAGGCGCGCCGCATTTTCAACGCCAAATTTTGGTGCGGCAAATGCTGCGGACGCAGCCACAATGGGCCATAGCGAAGATAATATTTGATGATGTCGAGACTGACGATCACTTCCGCAATCAACGCTTCGGCGGTTGGCTTGCCGTTCTCGCGCGTGATCAACGCCGCCATTTCCATCCGGCGATTGAAGATGCCGTCAAAAAATTTTCTCAAAACCGCGGTGCGCTCTCGAATCGGCGCGTTGCCCCAATTTTTCTGCGCGGCGCGCGCTTTCGCCACCGCGGCCTGCACTTGCTGCGGCGTGGCGCTGTCGTATTCCTGCCAAACTTTGCCGGTGGCGGGATCGATGGACTGAATTTTATTCATTCAATGCGCGTGGTTTTTGAATAATGGAGTGATGGATTGGTGGATCGATGGATTATTGGATTGGTGGATTCTTGGAGTATTGTATTCCATGGGCCAATTGCCCCAACAATCCAACACTCCAGTAATCCATCAATCCAACGAGCCAACACTCCGGAACGGCGATTAGCTTTCGTGTCTTCCGAGGGCGAGCACGACGTTGGTTCCTCCAAAGCCAAAGCCGTTGGAAAACGCATATTTCATGGCAACGGGCCGGTGCTTGTTGGCCACGTGATTCAGATCGCATGCCGGATCGATGTTGTCTAAATTTATTGTCGGAGGAAGCGTTTGATAATGGAGCGCCATCGCCGTATACGCCGCTTCGACAACACCGGCCGCGCCGAGCAGATGTCCGGTCATGGATTTGGTGGAGCTCACCGCAACATTTGGAGTATGCTCGCCAAAGACCGCTTGGATCGCGGCCGTTTCTGCTCGATCACCAAGCGGCGTCGAAGTCGCGTGCGCGTTGATGTAGCCGACATCACGTGGCTTCAGCCCGGCATCATCCAGCGCCATTCGCATCGCCAGCGCCGCGCCCTTGCCGTCTTCCGGCGGCGTCGTAATATGAAAGGCATCCGACGAGGCGCCGGCGCCGCGAACTTCCGCCCAAATCCGTGCGCCCCGCGCCAGCGCCCGGTCTTTGCGTTCCAGTACTAAAATGCCGGCGCCCTCGCCCATAACGAAACCGTCGCGCGCCAGGTCGAACGGACGGCTCGCGGTGCGAGGATTGTCATTATTTTTCGATAGCGCTTTGGCCGCCGCGAAAGCGGCGATGCCGATATCCGTGATTGCCGCTTCGGAGCCGCCGACGAGCATCACCTCCATCACGCCTTGGCGGAGCAACATCAAGCCGTCCATAATCGCGTGCGCGCTGGTGGCGCATGCCGAGACCGTTGCATAATTGACGCCGTGAGTGCCGTAGCGAATCGCCAAAAGCCCGGCGGCAATATTGGTGATGGTAGCGGGAACGAAAAATGGCGAAACACGGCGCGGGCCTTTTTCGATCAAGCTGCGCGCATTTTCCATAAACGTTTCGAGGCCGCCCATCCCCGAGCCAACCACAATTCCGGTTTTTTCTTTGGGCAGATCGCGGGGTTGCAGTCCGGCATCGGCCAACGCCATATCCGCTGCGGCCACGGCGAAATGGGTGTAACGATCGTAGTGCCGCACCTCTTTGGCATCCATATATTGATTGGGATCGAAATTTTTCACCTCGCCGCCGAAGCGCGCCGGCAGGGAAGAGGCATCAAAACGCCGGATGGTGTCAGTACCGGAGCGCCCTTCCATGAGTGCGCGCCAGTTCTCTTCCAGCGTCAATCCCAAAGGGGTGACCAAACCTATGCCGGTAATGGCGACAGCTTCATTCGACATCGTGTGCATTTCTCCTTCCTCATGTAACTTGGATCAACCGTAATGATGTTTCAATATGATAACAACCGGCAAAGTAAGATGCAAGCGGAAAAGTATTTGCCAAATTTCGCAAAATATCATACTTTGTTTAATGATGCCGTCATAGGCAAAATAATTTAGGACAAAATAATTAAAGCTTTTTTCGTTGCGGTTCCCCTACGGGCGTAGCTTACAGCCGTAGGCCTTTTCGTTGCAAAATTTAAGTGTTGATTATGAATGAGTATTATTCAATCGTTGCGCCGGTTGAAACGGAATTGAGAGTCAAGGACTCGCGGTTTATTGCTTTCCTATGTGCGGCGGAATCGCGCCAGGAAGCCGAGACGCATATCGCCGAGCGCCTCCGGCTATATCCCGATGCCACGCACCACTGTTATGCGTTTCGCATTGGTTTCGATGAGCAGTTGATTGCCAAATCGAGCGACGCTGGTGAACCGGCTGGCACTGCCGGACGCCCGATTTTGCAAGCGCTCGAGCGCCGGCATCTGACCAATATCGTGGCCGTGGTGACGCGTTATTTTGGCGGCACGAAATTGGGAACCGGCGGATTGGTTCGCGCTTACAGCAGCGCCACCGTGGCGGCCATTGCCTTGGCCGATTTGATGGCGATTTTCCCCAAACAAACATTGCGCTTGCGATATGCTTACACGCAAACTGCCGCCGTCAAAAAAATTCTGCGCCTGGTGCAGGCGGAATCGCTCCACGAAGATTTCGGCGCCGAGGTCGTGCAAGTCGTTGCCATTCGGGCCGCGCGCTCGGATGAAACCCGGCGGCTGTTGCGCGATGCCTGCGCCGGAAAAATCGTCATCGAAATATAAAAAAAGATTCTTTTCAAAAAGACGTTTTCCCTTGACTTTGAATGCGCCGTGAAGTATTTTATTATCATTCGGAAGGTAGGCGAAGTGCACGAGGTGCAGATGGGTTAGCCGCAGAAAATCAAGTTGTAGTCCTGCGAAATTTTGACAACAATGAGCCGAGGAGAAAAGCGCGCGAAGCCACAGGATGAGTTTCATCTGATTCAGCCACGCACGTGAGCTTTGTCCGGCTGAACGCAAGGCGCAGGAGTTGGGTGTGATGATTGTGTGTCGGGTTGAGGGCTGTCTCCATTTCGTTGTGAAGCGGTGATCGTTCGGGCAACTATTGAACCAACACACAACGAAGCGGGGAAGCCCTTTTTAATTTTGGGTCAGCGTCGGGCACGGTTTTGACAAATATGCTCTGTGGGTTATGCCCATCGTGCGGGGAAAAGGACGAACCGGTTTAATGTTTGATAACTTGATGACGAATGCTAACCCTGCAGTTCCCATGCCGTTAAGCAAGAAAATCATTACGATCGACGATGAGATGCCGATTCGCAGCCTCATTCGCCACACCTTGCATCAGGAAGGATACGAAGTGATTGAAGCGAAGGACGGGAGCGAGGGACTCGAAAAGATCCGCCACGAGCTGCCGGATCTCGTCGTGCTCGATTTTGTCATGCCCGTAATGAACGGCGCTGAAACTTTGAAAGCTATCCGCTCCGATCCCCAAATCGCGCATATTCCCGTTTTGTTGCTCACCGGCGTGAAAGACGCTGCCAAGCTCGAGCCGCTGCTGCAAGATTCGCGCAATGCTTTCCTCGCCAAGCCGTTTCTGGTGGATATGTTAAAAGAGCGCGTGCGAAAACTTTTGCAGCATCAAACAACGTCTTCGTCGTGACGCTTCTGTTCTTGCGGCAGTACGTTCTTAATTGACAAAATGAGTGAGTGACAAAATAATTGTTTGAATCATTTTGTCACTAAATTATTTTGTCCAATGCTTTTGCTTTTTTCTCAAGGCAGCAGGTTGATATACTGCCTTTTCATCTCATAAGGCAGGGAACGGAACCGGCGGATTTCCTGCAAACGTTCCGCCGGCGGGAGGGCGTCAATGAAACGGGTATATTTTTCCCCGTATTGCAGCGCTCCGGCATAGATCGAGCTCAATTCTTGTGAATCGTAATTGGTGTCGTCGCATTCAAAAAGGTGGTGGCGCAGCCACAGGCGATCCATCTGCTCGAGCCGGCGGCTCTTGTTGAAATAGGCGACAAAATATTTGAGCAAAAAATAGCAATCGATCTTCGCTTGCAGTTCCAAATCCCGCACAAAGCTCTCACCGTGGATGTTCGTTTGTCCCTCCATGAATTTCAAAGCGCCATGCACCGCGTGATTGATCTCTTCGACGAACACGCGAAACGCCGTGATGTTTTTCTCGGAAAGGCCGGTGCGCGGATCGTGCACTTCGAGAGCTTCAATCAGCTCGGCGGAATAATAAATCCCGACGAGCAACCGGCCGCGCGCGATACGGAAGAACACGCGCGCCAAATCCGGCAGCTCGCGCGAGCGCCGATCGAATTGCGACAGATAACGAAAACGCTCGCGGCTGATTAAAAACTCCTCGAAGTTCACGCCGGTCGGGTGATAGGTGCGCTCGGTGAGCGTTTGGATATCAGCAAGCAAAGACATGATTGTTGCGTCGCTTTTTTTGAACACGGATAACGCGGATGACACGGATTTACGCGGAAAAAGCTTTTAAATAAATCCGTGAGAATCCGTTAAATCCGCGTCATCCGCGTTCAAATGTTTTTAAATTCACTCCAAATCTAAATCGCGCTTTTCGCGGAAATTGTCCAGCCGCCGCACCACGCGATCGGTGGTGCCGGCATGCCGGTCGAGATGAAGAAACGAATCGGTCAGGTGATTGAGCGCCAGACGCACTTGGCGAAATTGCTGGCCGAGCAAATAGAGAATATCCGACAAGCGAAATTTCTCCGCGATCCGGTGTTGCGAAGCGCGCTGAAAATTGGCGCTGCCGACTTGCTCGTAATAACTGAAATCCGGCGAGGGCGGATGATATTTGGCGCGATGATAAACATGATCCGGGAAAATGCCGGTCATGAACAGCGCGTAATTGCCGAGATGGCTTTGCACGTAAAACGTCTGCTCGGAATCGGCGTCCAGCAGCTCCGCCATCAGATCGACGAGATATTTGTATTCTTTGGTGGCTTTGCGGTCGATCCGGTGCATGCGGTTGCCCTGGCCAAACTCCGCGAGCAGATTGGCAACGTAATCGGCCACCGCGCGGTCGTCAATTTTAAACTCGCGCAAAGCGTGGCGAACGAGGATATAGAAATACAGGAAAGGTGAGATGGAGGTGGTTTGCCGAAATTCCTGGAGGTGTTCCAAAAGCCGGGGATGATCCAACATGGCGTCGCGCATGTCGGCGTCGGCGAGCAGTTGCAAAATGGTGCCGTCCTTTTCCCCTTGCCGGCGCAGGGCCGTCACGATGAACTGCCGATCATCCTGATTCAGCTTGTTGCGAGCTTGGGCTTGAATCATAGACGCCTCACGGGTTGGTGAGCTGCCGATTTAAACGCAAAATACGAAAAATTTTTCAGCCGATCATTGATTTTGTCGCTAAATTTAAGAAAAATAATCCACTTGACTTTAGAATTGACACTCGGTATATTTACCAAAATTTAGGTAATGATTTTAACGCGCCGGCGCGTTTTTAGTTCCTTTGCTTTTGTGAACCGACAAACAAGCTAACCGGCGAACCGGCCAACGCAACTCATCTATGTGTAATTCGTAAAAAGTCGAGGGCGTCAACCAGTGAACGGCTGTCCTCTGGCGTGAACGTGTGTCCTCTAGTAAATTAAGTTTTTAATTCTCACAGTTAAAAATATTTGATTTTAAATAA
>Ga0247727_10001888_pt1 | contig 48685 bp, 36 predicted proteins | sample WisWelCaveWW1625_FD_202498 | JGI IMG/M metagenome (GOLD analysis project Ga0247727, IMG submission 202498) | Biofilm microbial communities from Wishing Well Cave, Virginia, United States - WW16-25 | ecosystem: Environmental > Aquatic > Deep subsurface > Groundwater > Cave microbial mat | place...
TATTCCAATGATAATCCATGGGCCGGCTTTTGTATCCGGCCAGCAAATCATAAATATACCGATCAGCCAAAATGATACGGCCCTGGCGCAGCTTTGGCAACACCAGTTTAAAATACCGAAACCACAATTCCACGGAGACCGCAAGGTAATAGAGCCACGCTTTCAGATTTTGCCGCCACAAATTTAAACCGTGCGGCGTTACGCGTTGCGCGGTTTTGCCGGAATAGAACGCTTTATCTTCGGCGCGGTACGGCGTGATGTGCAAATAGCTCAGAATTTTTTGCAGCGGCAAAAGGCTTTGTCCCCACGGGCCAAGATAAACTGTGTCTGTCGTTAACGCCGCCGCCCGCAATCTTTCTCGCAGTGTGCGCAGCAACGTGCTTTTGCCACAACCGTCCGGCCCGAGCACAACAATGAGAACGCCTCGGCGGCCGCCCAGCCATTTTTGCGTCGCCGTTTTAATCGTCAGCCCCCAGCGTCGCCAACGATTCGCCGGCCGGCGCCGATAAAGCCGGCGATAGCTCAACGCGCTCAATCGCCTCGCCAGTTTTGTGTCGCGCTGTAACACGTCAAAATCTTTTTTCGCGCGCGTCACAATTTCCTGCAAGCCAAAATCCGCCGCGTGCTGCGCCAGATAATCTTCATTCAAATTCTGCGCCAGCAAACTCGCAAGTTGCAGGCGATGCTTCGCCTGAATCTCGCCTTTGCCGAGAAGATTATGAAACAACAGTGTCAATAAAAGATCTTCCCGTTCAGGGAAAAAATAGCCATCCTGCGCCTGCCGTCGTGACAACACCCGCTGCGCATCAAGATATTCGACGCCGCGCACAACCAAACGCTGATGCACGTCGAGCAACAGCGGATTCTCTCCGGGCCGCCAGCGCAGCAGCAATAATTTACCCGGATTGAGGCTGCCGTTGCGAATCAAACGAAACTCATATTGCCGGCAGAGTGAGAGAAACTCCGGCGTTTTCGTTTCATCAATAAGCACATCCAGATCGTGTATACCCGGCGCATCCGGCCGATCGCGCAACAGCACGTAGGGTATTTCACGTGCCGTCAACTCCTGCAGCAATTTGGCGAAGATGGTCATTCCATGCTGATACTTCTTGATCTTGCTTCTTTTAAAAATCAGAGTACAAGTAAGACGATTGTTGATAGTATTATCCTGAAAAAACTATCACAACCGCGAAGCCTGCCCTGCCGCAGACCAGGGATTTTTTTCACCACAAAGGCCACAAAGCGCACAAAGAAAAACGGGACAGCATTAAATTTTCCCACGGATTGAAGAAACCCGCCGATGAAATGCTTTATCCGCGGGGTTCTTCAATCCGCGGGAAATTTTTGGTGCTGAAAACTTTCAGAATTTTTTTCTGAGCTTGTGCGCTTTATAGCCTATCTTTTCAAAATGGTCGCATTAAAAAAGTCGAGCATTTCGTAAACATGGCGCTGCATAAATGCCGTGTCCAGATACTTCGGCGAATCCAGATAAATTTGCAAACGTTGCACCCAGTAATAAGCCGCCACCGCCGGCAGCAATTTACGATCGTAACCGAATTTATCCAGGGCCTGATTGAGATAGGGCCAGTGCAATGCTGCAGGCGCGGCCTCAATCAAACGCATGGCAATACGAGCCGGGGCCTCGCGGAACGAGCCGGGATCCAAGCGCACAAAAAAATGCAAAACATCCAGCGCCGGAATGGATTCCCGCGCGGCAATATCCCAGTCGATAATGCCGCTTAATTCAAAACTATGGTGGTGCGCGAGAATATTCTTCGTGGAAAAATCGCCGTGCACCAGGCCGAAAAAGAGACGTTTTCCGCCAAACTGCGCCGCAAAAAAATCCTCGAGTCGCCGCCAGGTCGTCTCGTATTGCGGCGGGGTCTCCGCCCATTGCACAAGCTGCTGCAAAGGTTGCCGAAAAATCTGGTCAACCTTGCGCTCATTGACATCGGCAACCGCGCCGCAGCAGGCTTGCACGCCATACCAGAAAGCGAATAAGGTGTCGCAGACTTTGCGAAAGATCCCGCTGGGCACATTCAAGCGGCTCAACGGCGCGCCTTTGATCCGGCTTTCGAGAAAATACGGCTGGCCTTCAAACTCCCCCTGCGCTAGAATTTGTGGAAACACCCGCTGAACGGTTTGGGCAAAAGGGAACGGCGTCATATCGAATTGGCGCAATTCCTTATGGCGATACAAATGCCGCAACATGGCGTTTTGTTTGCGCAAGCGCGCGGCGGCGAAAGGAATCAACGGCAGCTTGATGAACACGCTTTGTTCGCCGCGCGGCTTTTTCCAGCGCGCGTCAATCTGCACTTTGCCGCCGGCAAGAACGCGATATTGATTCAACTGAAATTGCGAGCCGGGCTTGCGTTGCGCCAGCTCATCCAGCAGGCGCGATATAAACGGCGGCCGCGGCGCCGCGCCGAAATGCGCCAGCGCATGATACGTCTCGAAAAGTTTTTTTTGCTCCAGCGTTCGCAACAGTTGTTCGCCGGCAATCGCTTTCGTCTGAACCGACGGCAGCGGCGCAATCTGAGTCGGAGCGGACCAATGGGGCACGATGCCGAGATGATTCATCGGCCGGAGCCGCGATTGGCCGTTGGGCTGTGCGGCAATTTTTGCGGCCAGACTTTCCAGCAGCGATTGATGCGGAATGGCCTCGGCCAGTTGCAGCAACCGCACCGTTGCCGGCAAAGTTTCATATTCGCGCGATTTTAAACGCCGCATGATCCGCCGCAAACGATTCATGGGGTCGTGCCAATCCGGCTTGTAACAATGCGTCAGCCATAACTCTCCGTCCTGGTGCAGATGCGCCATCACTTGCAGCAGCCAGTCATCTTCATGGCTCGCTTCAACGGCCTGGCGCGTCGGCAGCCAGAGAATCAAACCGTACGGTCCGGCGATTTCGTGTGCATCGCGGCAAATCCGATAATTCGATATTTTTTTGAATTGCGCCAGTTCGTGGAACAAATCGGTTTCCGTTTGATTCAAACCCCGGATATCGACGCGACAGAGATGGCGTGCAAAAGCGAGCGGCACGCTGCTAAAGCCGTGCAGGACGACGAGAAGCGGCAGATCGGTTCGCAAGGCCGTGAGAAATTTCCACGCCGCCGGCAGCTCGTAGATGCAGTCGTTGAGCAGCGCATTGGCCTGATGGCGCGAAAGCCGGCGATAAAGCTCTTGAAATTGCTGGCCGACATCGGTGGCGTGAGTTGGAGCATTCATCAAAATTTATGTTTCAAATTGGCGCGAAAAATTTTCCCAACGGATAAAAAGCGGCCAACGGATTTCCTGTTGAATGGAATCAGGTCTTTTAGTCTTTTGTAAACTTATCCGTTGGCCGCTTTTTTATCCGTTGGCAAAAAACTTGTTCTATCTGCAAAGAATTTTTTTGTTTAAAAACTCACTTCATTCATTTTTCACCGGCAACGCCAAAAGCCGGCGCAATTCTTTCTCTTTTTCAAACCACGCCGCGTGTCGTTGTGCGCGGCGTTCCTGAATGGCCGTTTTGAAATTGGGCCATTCCGTTCGCAGTTGTCGAATCGCCTGCACGATGCTTTGCGGTGAATTGTCGACAAACAAACTGCCGTTGGCAAACGTCTTGCGCAGGATCGGCCAGTCCGAAGTGATGATCGGCGTGCCGAGCGCCATGGCTTCGTAAGCGCCGCGCTGCATCGTATGATCGCGCGTCGTCAACACCATCACGCCGTGCGACGCTTTGAGCAGGCCCGCATAATGCGGCACGGAGAGAAAATCCGTGAACGTGACGTTTTTCGGTTTGCGCTCTACAAGCCCGGCTGGCGCGTCTTTCAATTTTCCGGTGCAATAAAAATTAATTTCCGGCAGATCGGCCGCGGCGCGCAGGATATTATCGAGCGGTTCGTCGGGGTTGAAACTGCAAACTGCGGTGACGGCAAAAAAACCATTTTGGTGCGTGCCGTTTTTCGCGGCGCCGTTTTGCTCTAAAAATGGCGGCGTTTCAATCTTCGCAAATTGCACCGGCAAATCGCCGATCAAAAAAACTTTTTCCGCCGGCACGCCCCACGTTTGTTGCCACTGTCGCAGTTTTTCATTCGTCACGATATTGCACGCCGCGCGCTTTTCCAGCCAGCCGTGCAAATACTTCAATCGCTGCCAGCGTTTCATCGTAAAGCCGGCGGTGTGATTATCCGTGGCGAAACGGCTGCCGGTGATTTTGCAATAGCAGTAAACCGGCAACAAGGCGAAAATCGGCGGCACCATCACCAGAACGACCTGCGGCCTTTCGCGCCACAACAGCTTCAGGGTTTGCCAGCTTTGAATGAGATATTTCAACCAGATCGTCGCGACACGACTACCGAGCCAGCCGGCGTAGATCATGTATGATTTCCCGTCGAGCAAACGCGCCAGATGATCGCTGCGGCTGCAGTTTTCCGCCCACGAGACAAATATGATTTTTTGCATGGTTCGTTTCAGAAGCTTTCATCTCGATTCTCTGCAGTCCGTTGCGATGAAGAGAGTGTCCCGACATTCCTTTAAAACGTTTAAGGAAAATCGGGACTTTAGCCCTGCGAAACTAAAGTTTCGCACTCCGGATTATGGCAATGGCATTGAAAAATGTTCATGCCGCGGTTGGCGTTCGCGCTGAAGGTTTTGTGCATCCGGCGCCTGTTGATCAAATGAAAATGCCGGCGCCCTCGCTTTGAAACGCTCGTAGAGCCTCTCCGCTTTCTTCGCCTTCTCCTCTTCGCCGGCGGCGCGCCAGGCCTGTTGCAAATAATAATAAGCCTCCACATTTTCCGGATCGAGGCGCAACACTTTTTCAAAATCAACGACGGCGCGATGGTAATCGTTCATGAGCAAATAAAGCCGGCCGCGCTCGATTTTGGCGACGCGGTCGCGCGGAAATTTGGCGACAACTTTTTTGAGATACTTAAGGGCTTCGTCGTACTGGCGCTGCGCTTTCAGCAGCAGGCCATAATAAAAATTAACTTTAAAAGGAACGGCTTCCATTTGCATCGCCGTTTCCAAAGCCTGTTGCGCGCCGGCAAAATTGCCTTCACGCAACCGGACGATGCCCACGTTGATCCATGCCTCGGCGCGGTTCGAAGCATTTTGCGCGGTTTGGAGAAATGCCGCTTCGGCATTTTTAAAATCATTTTGCGCCAGCAAACCCAAACCGTAATCATTCCAGCGTTCCCATGTGCCTGACTCAGATTTAATTTTGAGCGCCGGCTTTTTCGCTTCGGGTGAAATAACGGCGAGGGTGGCCTCATGGCGCGCCATTTCCACGATTGGAACTTCGGGCAAATTGGTTTCGGCAAAAACCCATTGCGTGAAGGCCGAACTGAATTTGCGATAATTCAATTTGGCGACAACATGAATGTTGTCGCCACAGTCGGGTGGAATTTTCAAACGATAGCGCGCTACCTCCGCGCCGCCGGGCGGAATGAGATTGACATACACCGCGGCGCGCGCCGCCCAGGCATTATTTTTGTCGAGGTGTTTGCCTTCGCCATCGATCGGATACGAGCGATAAAAATGGGCGCTCGAGTCCACCGGACCTTTACCGGCGCTGGCAACGGCGCCGCTCCAAAAGATGATCTGGCCGCGATTATCAAAGGCTTGCAGCTCCAGCCAGACTTCGCTCGCCTCCACTTTGCCCGAAGGAAAAAAGTGCCCAACATGAAGCGACCGCACGACAACATCGAGGCACACTTCATCGCCGCGACGGACCGTGGCGTTGCTCGCATCGATTGGCGCAATAACCTCGGAAGCGCACCGAGTCAAACCACTCGCGCCAACAGGTAAACTTTGCTCATCACCGATCGCAAACAATGTCGCCGGCCGCAATTCGGGTTTGGCGTTAATTGAATCCTGCGGCGACGCCGGCGCCGGCGAAACCTCATCCGGTTTTCCCAGCGCAAAAATATCCACGGAAATCTGGCGGTCACGCAGAAATGCAGTCGTCGCCTCGAGCTGCTCGGAATCCTGATTCACCGCTGGCAAAGCCGTATTCGCGCCGAGAAAGCGATGGCTGCGAACTTTGCCGCCGTCTTTCGACGCCACCAGCGGCATGTGACAATCGACGCAACTCTTTCCTTCGCGCGCTGAATAATAACCACGACTGCTGTGGCCGGAGAAAGGCCCAGCCTGCCAGGCATCATAATCATTAAAGCTGCGAATCCAGCGGAATTGATTCACCGGCTGATCGAAATGCGCTTTGTGGCAGGTGGCGCAAAATTCCGCGCTCTCGTCGCGATGAAACGGTTTCATCATGCTGCGGCGATGCGGCTCCGGATCGGCGCGCAGCAAAAAATCATATAATTCCCGCAGAATTTTATTTTCGCTCACGGCCCAATTATGCAACGGCATTTCTTCAATCACGTAATCGGCCTGACCGGCGGTGCTGCGCACGCGCACGATGGAATGACAGGCGACACACGAAACACCCCCGCCAGGCGGGGCTTCCGGCGCTTTCATAAAATCTTGCCGCGGGTGCTCAAGCATGCCGCTGACCAGCAAAGCCGGATCATGACAACCGGCGCACCATTTCACCGGATGGTTTTTTGCGCCGTCAGTCGTATCAGCCTGGGCGGTTTGAAAATTTGCCAGCAAAGCTTCAGCCGACTTGCGATACCACGGATTATTAAAAGAAGAATAATGATGCGCTGAGCTTTGCCATTGCCGGTAAATGTCCGAATGGCAACCCGAGCGGCTACAGCTGACGGAATTCAAAAACGGTTGCGATGAAATATATTTCTGCGTTGAGGTGGAAACGGCAGAAGGCGCGAATGAGCTATTGGCGCCCCATGGCGACGGCTCTTCCAACTCTTCGGGCGGCATGGCGGGGTTGGTGATGCGACCACGCTCACGCGGCAGCAGCAAATTATAAATGCCCGCGGTCAAAGGCGTCAGTATCGCGATCACGACCACAACCCACGCCACGCGGCCGGCGACGTCATAGGCATTTTTGACGCTGACTTTATGGGCAACGCTGCGAATGGATTTTTGAAAAAAGGCGACGCCGATGAATCCGGCAGCGATATGAAAATACAAAATCCAACGGTTCGTATGAGTTGCATTGACGGCGACCAGATACAGGCCGGTGAGAACGCACGGCGACAAGCTCCAGTAACCGAGCCGGCCCATATAAACCGCCAGCTCATTGCCGCGCGGCGCATCGTTCGCCAGAAAACGCCGGACAAAAATAAAAAAGGGAATGATCAACGCCACGCCCAGCACGACGTGCAACAGCACATTGAGCATGTAAAATAACGTCGGCTCGGCAAAAGCCGCCAGATAGCCGCTATTGAGAACGAGAATAGCAAAACCGATGAAAACCCATTTCATCGGTTGACGACGTTGACCAGCCATTAAACCATTCCTGAATATTTTTAATGCCCGGGCGCCTTTTTGCGATTTACCAAAAAGTCATCCAGGTAATCCATCACTTCCGTAGCCGGCCGGGGATGGTGGTCTACTGCTGAAGCTTTCAGCGCTGCTCGTGGACTCGGCGCCGTTCTCGGCATCACGGTCGCGGGAGGGTGAGTTGACGTCGCGGGCGCGCTGAGCCGGTTGTTCATATCAATATTGACCACTTCGCCGTCAATAAATGAATCAGCCAGGCGCTGCAAACGCTCCTGGTGCCGCCGGGCTTCGACCAGGGCGTCGTCATCGTCATTCACCAGGCTCTCGAAAATTGCCGGCATTTCCGTGAAGGCATTGATGAGCTTCTTGCTCATATTGATTTCCCCGTCCAGCACGCGCTCACAGATTTCTTCAATGGTCGCGGCGTAAGCGGCAATCACGTCGAACACAAAACGCCTGGCCAGATTATTAATCGCAATGGCCGCGTGTTTGATGCGCTGCAGGGTTTCCTGCCGCGTCGGATCGGTATAAAGCCGGCTAATCGATTCGCGAATGATTTGCAGATGCACCTGACTTTGTTCGGCGAAAATTTTGCTGTAAACGCCGGCTTTGCCGGATGGCGCCGCGCTTCGCGGCGCAACGCGCTCGAGTTTTTCATTTGCCGCATTACCGGCAGCTTTCGTTGCGCCGTTGGTCACGACCGCTTCAATAACGGGCGACGATTCAAAATAATCCTGCCGTTCCTGATTAAGCCGGCGCTCCGGGCTCTGCCGTTCGCGCGAGGGCGCTTGAGTCGGCGGCGCGGTATCGTCTCTGGTCTCGAGGCGTCGCGCCGGTTTTTCCACTGGCGCTGCGGCCGGCATCGCTTTGGGTTTGCTTTCCGGCGGCGCCGGCGTCTCGCGATAATTCAGGCGGGCGCCGTCATCGTGTATGCCGGCCCGCTCCACGGTTTCCGTTTTTGGCGCGACCGGCTTGTCAGGCGGCAATATCTCTAATCGCCGGCGTGGTTTTGCCGGTAGAATATTGCGCTCCGGTGTTGGCGGGGTCGAATCATATTTTCCGGCCGGATCGTCGTGAGATGTTGGTTCCGGCACAACAACCAATTCCGTGTCTTCGCCATCGGTTTCCGAAACGGCCGCCGGCGAGACAGAACTTTTTGCGTAAACTTCTTCTTTGGGAAAAATGCCCGGCCGCATTAAAATTCTTTTCTTTCGTGCCGGCGACGGCGGCTGGAACAATTGCACGGATTTTTCTTTTTCTTCCGGGACGGCCGGCGTCTCGCGTTTTTCCTGCAGACTCGTCACAATGAGCATCACGCGAATGGCTTTGCCGAGATTTTGATCGATGCGCGTGCCCCAGATAATTTTGGCCGCCGGGTCGAGTTTCGCGGAAACAATCTTCATCACCAGTTTGGCGTCTTTCAGCGGCATCTGCGCGCCGCCGGTGATATTGATCAGCGCATTTTTTGCGCCGGTGATATCGACGTCGAGCAATTTATTTTGCATCGCCATTTCGACCGCGGCCTGCGCATTCTCCGCGCCCTCGCTTTCGCCGATGCCGATCATCGCCGTGCCGCCGTTTTGCATGATCGCGCGCACGTCGGCAAAATCCAGATTGACCAAACCTTTTTCGGTAATCAGCTCGGTGATGCCTTTCACCGCATTCACTAAAATTTCATCGGCGACTTTAAAGGCCGCGCCCAGCGGCATATCGGGAACAACTTCGAGCAGCCGGTCATTCTGAATGACGATCACGGTGTCGGAATTTTGCCGCAATTTTTCAAGGCCGTTCCGCGCATTCTCCCAGCGACTCACGCCCTCTTCGGTAAACGGCAACGTCACAATCGCAATCGTCAACGCGCCAACCTTCTTCGCCAGCTCGGCCACGATCGGCGCCGAGCCGGTGCCGGTGCCGCCGCCCAGACCGCAGGTGACAAAAACGAGATCGGAGTTCAGCAAAGCTTCTTCGATTTCCTGCTGGCTTTCGCGCGCCGAATCTTCGCCGATTTGCGGATTGCTGCCGGCGCCGAGACCGCGGGTAATATTCTGGCCGATCAGAATTTTATCATCGGCCGCGGCCGCGAGCAAATCCTGCGCGTCCGTATTAATCGCCAGCGTGTCAATGCCGTTGACGCCGGCTTCCATCAACCGCGAGATCGTATTGTTGCCGCCGCCGCCGCAACCAACCACGCGAATGCGCGTTTGATGTGAGCGCAACACCGCTTCCAGCGCCTGGTTTTTATCCGCCGGTGTGCGTGGAGAATTTTTTTCGTTCGTTGACAAGGTGACTTTCCCTTCTGCGACACTCTCTGAATCGCCCGCCGTCAGAAAAATCGAAGAAACGGAAATTTTCCGGCTCCCCGGAGTTCAGAGTTAATTTGGAATGCCGGCTATGATTGTATCGGTTAATTGTTCAATCTGCAAACCTGCCTGCTGCGGCAAACGCTCGCCAAGCTCCGGCGACAAAACCGCGTCCGTATAAAAATACCAGCGCAAAGCGGAAATCGCTGCCGCGTTATTTTTTGCCAGACGCATGAGCGCTGCCGCCGGTCCGGCAACAACGGTGACGCGCTCATCGATGCAGACTTGCCCTAAATTTTCCCAATCGTTCGATTCCGCCAAAATCAGCGTGGCGCCGGCGGCAATCGCGGCGATCAAAAAATTGCTCAGGCAGCTTTGTTGATGCAGCGGCGCCAGACAAACCATGCGATCGTTCGCGGTCAATTGCACGTGCGCCGTCATCGCTTCGGCCGCGCGCGCCAGATCCGCATGCGAACGCCGATGATACTGCAGGTCGGCCGCAAATTGAATGGCCGCCAAATGCTTCGCAACGGCATCACTCCCGTCCAAATGCGCGCGGCCGTTGGTTGGCGCGCGGTCTTCAACTCGCACAATTTTTTCAGGCGCCGCCGCGAGCCGGCCGCCGCGCCTCGTTTTATTGAGTGTAACAATATTGTCTTCTTCAAAAATCGCCACGGTCAAATGCGCCAGCGTGGCGCCATTTTCCGCCAGCACGCGATCGACCAGCGTTTTGTATTCCGGCGTGGTCACGATCACGCTGGCTCGTGACAGCGCGAGCTTCGAACGCAACACCGACTCATCTTTTGAAACTTCCAGCGGCACGGCGACGCCACCGGCGCGCCACAGACCGAAAAAGCTGATAACCAGTTTGGGCGAGTTTGCCATCAGCAGCGCGGCGCGTTGGCCGGGCTGCAAATTGATGGACTGAAAATAACCCGACATCCATTCGACATAAAGCTGCAATTCGAAGAAAGAAATGCGCCGGTCTTCATAAACCAGAGCAATCGCATCCGAGCGCGACCTGGCGGCTCGGTCAAACAACTGATGCAACTGCACATCAGTTTCATGAATAGAGTTTTCAGTCATTATCAACTTTCCAATTGAGGTGATTCGAATGCTTTAAGGCGCTTCCTGAATGAGCAGTGCGATTTCTTCTTTTAACGTATCCCGTATTTCCGTCCGCCGGCGGGCGGGCGAAGCTTTATCGTCGACTCTAAGCGTGAGCGCCGCGCGCACTTTTTCAGCAAAATCGGTGACGTTACCATCCTGATAAGTCATAACCCCAGGTGGTCGCGAGCCGTTTTCACTCGCCACCACGTCCGTTCCCAATTCCAATGCTTCGAGCACACTCGAGGAGACGCCATCGACCACCGGTGTGCGAATATAAACGCCGGATGCCGCCAGCGCGGCGAGAAAATCGCCGTGATCGAGATCGCTCGCGACGAAACTATTGTCCGCCAAACCGTATTCGCGCAACAACCGGTTCAACGCCGGCGTTTCCTGAAACGCGCCCATGAAAATAATTCCGAGGCGGGGAGATTGCTGCAGCACCTCTCGCAAGCCCGGCAACAAAAAGCCAATATTGAAATCCGGGCGCAGATAAATGTAACTGCTCACAATCGGTTGATGCTTCTCCACAAAATTTTTGATGGCAGCCGGCAATTCGTTTTTATCATCCAGATATTGCGGGCAAAAAGCCGGGATCGGAATAATTTTTTCCGGGCGAATGCCGTAATCCACAATGCGCGCTTTCACCTCCTCATTGTTGCAGATAATTTTTTTCGCGAGCAAAAAAATCAGGCGAAACGGCAGATCAATCCGGAGTTTTCTCTGCCGGGGAAAATAATCCTGCACCATGCCGGCATGAAAAGTTAAAACGATTCGCCGTCCAAAGAACAAACTGCACATTTCCGCAACCAGCGCGAGAATCGGGCTTTTGGCGGATTTCCCATTAATGTGCACGTGCACGAGAAATCCCTGCGCGCAGAATTTAAAAACTTTTCGCGCATAATCGAAGCCGTTATATACCGGCACAAACTCCGCGCTATTTTGCCGGCGATTTTTGTTCGTATTGAGCACCGCACACGTGTGTCCGTCGCGCTCGAGATAACGCTTCAACATTTTGATGCGCACCGACCAACCCGTGCCCGGCGGCGGATATGGCCCGATTTGCAAAATGCGTTTCGGTGACTGCATCCTTTGGCTGTCTTCGATATGCCCAACGGATGAAAAGCTGCCAACGGATTTTTATCCGTTGGCCGCTTTTCATCCGTTGGAACAATCTTTTTAAAATAAAAATCACCCATTCAAATCGATCGCGGAAATTTTAGCATCCACCGCCAGCTCCGAAGTCAACAGCTTCTTCCCTTTCAGCGCCAGTTGCGAGCCTTTGACGATCGTCGCAAACGCCAGACGCGTATCAAATTCGTAGCGAACATACGCCATGCGGGCATCGGTGCGAATGTCGTTGCTCTCCTGCAGGCGCCCGGTGAAATTGAAAATCAGGCGATCCTCCCAGCGTTTTGTTTTCAGGCTGAGAAAGAACGGCGTTTCGCTTTCGGTGCTGTGGCAGCCGCTCTGTTGAATTTCGATTTCCGGCGCCGGCGCTTCGAATGGCAGGATGAGCGTGGAAAAATACATCGGCAACAATCCGGAAAGCCGCGAGCACAAAACCTGCGCCGGCGCTTTTTCGCCGTAGCCGGGCGCGAACCAACCCTGCGCCGGTTGCTCGCCGCCTTCAAACAATTCGAGCGCGGACTCGCGCAGCCCGATATCCTGCAGCAAAATATTTTTGTGATCGCGGCGCTGCGTGACGACTTTGCGCCCGGCCAGTTGCGCGGCAACGCCGGGAGCGAAATGAAACCACCGCTCGACCTGATGCTCGCCGAGGCCGAACAACGCATCGAGAATCAACCAATACTCGCCTTTGCGCCAGAACACGCCGCGACGATGCCGAACATTGGCGCCAAAGCCGGTGTAACAGCCTTCGATGAACGCAAAATCGGCCTGGCAACTATAAAAGGATTGCTCAACGGCCGGCACGTAATTGTAGCCCAGCCGGCCGACGAGACTGCACGGGCTACGGCCATCGACGGTAATGGCGTTGTGCGCCGCCGCCCCGCGAAAATGATTCTGCCAGCTCAAATCGCCGTTATACGTCAACATCCCGGAGTCGATCAACATTGGCGCGCCATACGCCTGCAGCGAGAAGCTGAGAAAATCGGCATGGCCGTGCGCCACCGAAACATTTTCATCGCGAAACAGGCCGCCGCTCTGCTGGCCGCAATCAAAAATGATAAAGTGATCATCGCGATTCCAGCCGCCGCGAAAAATGGCGTAGCCGCTGTCACGGAAAAACCTGCTGCGCTCGACCGGCGCGTTGCTGTTGAGCAAAGAAAACTTCTGATGGCTCTCCGGCCCCAGCAGCCACAGGCAGCTTTCCGAAAAGTCGCCGGCCATTTTCTTCATATCGCTGCGTTGAAACCACACCGCGCCCGGCGCCAGCAGATCGCGAAAATCCCACGGGCGCGCCTCGCCAAAATAAATCGCGCGCGCATTGTCATTGTCGCCAATCATCGGATGCATGCCGTCGGGTTGCATGCTGAACAGTGAAAACTCCAGCGCGCGTTCGAGGCGGCCGCGCATCTCCGGCGATACGGCCTGGCCGTTGCGTTCGGCCAGAATGCTCGCGGTCAGATAGAAGCCGAGCGTGAAGTGATGATAGGAAATCGCCTGCTCAACGCAGACGCCGTCGCGGTGAAATTGTTTGACGACTTCGTTGTTGAGAATCGTCCAGCCTTTCTTGCGCCAGCGTTCGGCTTCGAGGAATTCCGGAAACAGCGTGCCGAGCATAAACAACGCCGCCGCTTCGCCGATCAGATGATTATACGGGCTGACATAAAACGAGAGATTGCGGCTGATAAAACGACCGTGCAATTGCAGCGCGCGGAGAAGCCTCGCGTGCGCATGCGCCTCGAGTGCGCCGGCTTCCAGACAAAAAAAATAAGCCCACATCCAGGCGTTGACACGCAACGCCGCTTCCAGCGCGCTCGTCCAGTTGACGCCGTAAAGATATTGATTGTGCTCGATCCAGCTCAAACACTGGCGAATAAATTCCGCGGCGTATTTTTCATCCTGCGTGAGCCAGTACGCCTTGCCGAGCACGATGAAATGCTGATGCCGATTGAGCTCCCAGACATATTTGACGTCGCCGGGAATCGCATTGCTTTTCGCCTCGCCGTTGGCGGAACGCTGGCCGTAGTATTTCATCTCAGTATAAAAACGATGCGGCCAGCGTTTGCGGGTGAGCGGATCGTCCTGCCATTCGATCTCCTCCGTGTATTTGACTTTGCTGCCGAAAAAAACAAACTCATGATCAAGAAGCCGCGCAGCCTGCGCCAATGTTTGTGACGCCATGCCGGGAAGATAACGCTCGGCAATCTGCAGCATCGCGGGCCGCTGTTCGGGATCAAAAAAGAAGCGGTGGTTTTGCCCCTCGTCCTGCCGGCGTTTGCGCATGTGTTGCAGGAGAAATTCTTCCGCCTCATTCCAGCGCGCGCCGGCAACGGCGTCCGCATACGGCCCGGCGCCATTCGACGACAATTGATAGTGCGGCAGAAAATGTTCCGGTCCGAAAGGATTTTTTTTCGCCTGCTCCGAAAGCTTCATTACTTTTTTGGCGCCCAGCGATTTCAGCCGATGGCTCACTTCATCGACGGACATCGTGGTGAGTTTTTTAAAATTCATTTTTTTATGCTTGTAGTTACGCCTTCAGGCGTCGTCGTTCAGTTACGAAACGAGTTTTGAAATGATGAAACATTGCTTTCATTGCTGCAAAGGCCCCTGAAGGGGCAACTACGAACCACACAACTGCTGCAGACAATGATTATAACGATGAAACACATGCCGGTTGAAAAGCTGCACCGGCAATGACGGCTTCTTCCCTTTTGCCACCACTCTTTGCCGCATGATAGCGCTGTAGTTATTCACGACATGCTTGATCAAGAGAATTTTGAATAATAAATCCTCGGCAACCGGTGGAGCTTGAGTCTTTTCCAACGCGCCGGCATAGCCGGTTAAAAACGCATTTTGCAAACCTCGAATCGTCTGTGAACGAAACACCGGCTTGTGCAGATAACCCTGCAACCGGTGATAAAAATAAGTTAAATCATTATATACCGACCCCGCCTTGAACATGGTGAAATCGGCCACCGTGATTTTTTCGGCCGTCGCCAGCACGTTGAAGGGCGCATAATCGCCATGGGCGCCGCATAATCCAAACTGCTCGGCCGGAATCGCCGGAATCGCATGTTCCAAAAATTTTATAATTCGGCGGCGGTCCGTTGCAGAAAAAGGCGTCTGCCGGTTTTCGACTAATCGTTGCAAGCGCTCGTCGATATATTCCAGCAATTCCGCCGGATCGAACCGGGAAGCTTCGCGCGTGGCTTTTTGAATGGCCGCCAGCGCCTGTCCGGCGCGCCGGCAATGTTGGGCCAATTGTTTCAGTTTTTCCGCCGCCGGCCAAAGTTTGCCGTTGCAATTGATTAATTCGGCAAGCGTTTCTCCGGCGGCTTCTTCGGTAACGATCGCCAGCAATTCCGAAAAATAAGCCACCGGTTTGACCACGGCAAATTCCCGTTCGCCCTGCAGCGCGGCCTGCAATCGTCGCGTCACGCTAAATTCGGCGGCGAGGCGCGTCAAATATTTTTCCGGATTCTTCTGAAACTTTGTTCCCGGCGCCAGAATTTTGGCATACACAAATCGCGTCGGCGGCGCGAGCGGCGCAACGAGCTGCAGGCGATAAACATTCGAATATGGGCGCGCCAGATGACGAACGAGGTAAAAATCTTCCGGCGGCGCTTCCGGCCAGAGCTCGCCGGCTTGCGAACGCAATTGCGCGATGACTTGTATGATGGCGCTATCCATGACAAAAGAAATTAAATTCCACGCGGATCAAAAAATCACGCTGATAATTCCGTGTGGTTTTTAATCCGTGTGGCATTCTTTTGATTGTCGCTCGTTTGCGCAACGCCGCAATTCCTCGTGCAACTGCTGCGTCAATCTGACGCCGTCGTATTGGTGAAAAGCGCCGTCCAGGCCGGGCGGCGTGATGCCGCCATGACGAAATTCTTTCACCAGTTGCAGCAATGCCGATTGAATACCCGGCGAATCTTCCGAATTGACGACGAGGCCGAGGCCGTGATCGCGCACGATATCTGCAGTGGCGCCCGGCGGGGTGAGCGCCAGAATTTTTTTGCGCATCGCGATATACTCAAAAATTTTTCCCGGAATCGACACGCTCGTGCCCGGCTGCAAAATCAACAGCACGTCACTCTCCGCCTGAAACTGCAGCGCCTCGCGATGTGAAACCGGCGGAATGATTTGCAGGACCCGTTGCAGCGCTTCGGCATATTGAAAGCTTTGATAAAGCTCTGGCGCGATGCCGCCGACAAAACGCAATTCGATTTCCTCGGCGTTGATGTCGCCGGCCGCGAGCAATTTTCCCAGCACCTCAAAAAAACGCCCGGGGTCGCGTCTGCGATACAACGAGCCGGTATGCGTGATCACCAGCTTATTCGATCTTTTTGCGACATGCGGCACATTCGTAAAATCTTCCGGATCGAAGCCGTTGGGAATCACGACAAATTTTTGCGCCGTTGCCGCGCCATAAAATTCGGCGAAATCGCGCGCCGCCCACTCGGTGTTTAAAATCACCCGCTCGGCGGCATGAACAAATTTCGCTTCCAACGTTTCCGCAGCGCGACCGCGCAGCGTGCCGTCCATCAGTTCCGCTTTCCACGGGGCGCGCGCCCACGGATCGCGAAAATCCGCCACCCACGGCAGGCCGGTAAATTTTTTGACGAGATACGCAATGAGATGTCCGGTAAACGGCGGCGCCGTTGAATAAATCACCTCGAAATGCTCGCGGCGATTGAGCCGCAACGCCGCGGCGAGCGCATACGGCAACCAGTTAACGTCCTTATCCGGAATCGTCATCACGTCGGTGATCAAATCCTTGCTGCGCTGCCACAGGCTGGTTGCTGGTTGCTGGTTGCTGGTTGTTCCGCTAAGGCGGAATCTCCGCTGCGCTTCGACTGGTTGCTGGCCGCTTTTTGCCTGCCACTTGACATTTGTTCCCTGCTTTTTACTGCGATTTTTCAATTCCAACAGTTTGTTGAAGCCGCGAAAAATTTTTGTGGACTCGACTCGCACCGCAGCCGGAATTTTTTTTAACAGCTCGCGATCAATCGGTGAATCCGCGGGATAATACGCCTCGTTCGCCGTGAGCACGGTCGTGTCCCACCCCAGCGGGGCCAGATAACGGACGAAACGCACGGTGCGATGCACGCCGGCGCGCGCCAGCGGCGGAAAGATGTAAGCGATGACCAGAACTTTTTTGTTTGTAGTAATGCCTTCAGGCATCAACTTTCACAGATTAAAGAATAAATTGTTTCCATAAATTTTACGCCTGCCCCGCTCCGCTTCATTATTATTTTATGGATGCGGGGCGGAGAAGGCGTAACTACGAACGCAATCACCAGCAAATCCCTTTGTAATTCGGCTGCGCGGTGCCATTGTCGGATAAAATGCGCACCAGGTCGACAACGATTTGATCCGGACGGCGGCGCTCCAGAATGCCGGCAAACTCCGGATCATTGTTGCCAATAACCAGCACTTCGGCAAAATCAATCACTTCATTCAACGACCGGTGCAAAAAGCAGGAGAGATGCGGAATTTCCCGGTCAATATACTCTTTATTCGCGCCGATCAGTCGCGCCAGCGAAACATCACGGTCATAAATCTTCAGCTCGAATCCCTTGCCAAGCAAAATCTCGGTTAATTTAACCAGCGGGCTCTCGCGCATATCGTCGGTGCCGGCCTTGAAGCTCAAGCCGAGGAGACCGACGCGCTTTTTGCGCTGCGAAGTGATCAGATCGACGGCGCGCTGCAAGTGCAATTCATTGCTGGGCAGAATCGCCTGCAGCACCGGCAGATGAATGTCATGGATTTTCGCTTCGTATAAAATCGCGCGCAGATCTTTCGGCAGGCACGAGCCGCCAAAAGCAAAACCGGGTTTCAAATAAGCCGTCGAGATGTTCAGCTTGGTGTCCGTGGAAAAAATATCCATCACCTGATGGCTGTCGATGCCGAGCGTTTTGCAATACGTGCCGATCTCATTTGCAAAAGCGATTTTGAGCGCATGGTAGGCATTGCTGGCGTATTTAACGATTTCCGCGGTTTCGATGTTGGTGAGATAAACCGGGGCCGCAATATCTTTATATAATTCCTGCGCGCGCTCGGTCGTGGCGCGCTCGCGGGCGCCGATGATCGTAAAAGGCGGCGCATAAAAATCCTTCACCGAAGTGCCTTCGCGCAAAAACTCCGGATTGAAGCACAGGCCAAAGCTGTTGCACAATTTTTTGCCGGATTCCTGCTCGAGGAGAGGGATGATCACACGATTGACCGTGCCCGGCAAAACCGTGCTGCGCAGCACGATCAAATGATATGCTTTTTTGTGACGCAGAACCTGCGCGAGGCTGCGACAGGCGCTGATAACGCTATGCAAGCTTAACGAGCCATTGCCGTTGCTCGGCGTTCCCACACAGATTAAGCTGAGCTCCGTATTCATGACGGCGTCATGCACATCCGTCGTGGCGCGCAGGCGGCCGCTTCGCACATTTTCCATCACCATGCCGCCGATTTCATCTTCCACGATCGGGCTCTTGCCGTCGTTGAGCAGCGCCACTTTTTGCGGATTGATATCGACTCCTACCACTTCATGGCCGTTGCGGGCCAAACATGCCGAAGTCACCGTCCCTACATAGCCTAATCCCAGAATGCTGAGTTTCATCGTCGTCCTCGTTGCAATGACTGCATTTGGTGGAAATGGCCGAGAGCATTTCATGTTTCCATAATATGCGCCGCTCGGCAAACCTCACACCGGCTTTCGAGTCTCCATCTCAAAAGCGCGATCTACAGCTCAAAAGGTAAAAGCGTCGGTTCGATACGGCTTCGAAATAAATCAACTTCTTACAGTCTTCTTACTGTAATCATTAAAATTTACCAACAAACCGGCGTTTAGCGGAATTTTGAATTTAAAAAAAGGCGGGAATGTTAAATTGCGGCAATAATTTTTAACGGATCGTAACGGCAGGGAAAACCGTACGGGTATGGAGAAGGAGTTTATCAGTTGATTTTGCTTTCGTACGCGCGAATATTGTTGCGGATTTGGCTGCGCAGAGGCTCTTTGCGGCAATCAGAAAGATTTTCGATTAACAATTGCGCTTGTGCAACTTGCAATGCACACTTGGTCGAATCACGGAATTCATCAGATTTCATATTGTAGTCTGCCTCATTACGCCGCCTTCGCAAATCGTTGAGCACACGTGAGAATTCGATCAACAGTTCGACGCCAGAGTTGAAGAACCATTGATAAACTTGCCCGTGCCCCACATGACTCTGGTAGACTGAAAATCCTGATTCTACTAAATACTGAGCGGCAGAATTAAACATGGCGTAATAGGTACGGCTGACCGCACTTCGTAATGCCGCTTCATAGCGAAGGCGCAGCAAATCTTTAGCAGCGTCAATAAACTCTTTGCCATCCATCGAGTCCAAACCTCATTCAGGTGAAAAACGAATAAACGTTTGTTTGTCTATTGGCACAGCGCGTACCATAGCTTTGTTAAAGTTCGTATACTCGTTTAGGAGCTCTTCCAATTCACCATCAACCTTGGCCCGAACGACGATCCACGACTCGTTTTCAATTTCCGAATCAATTTCGTAGTCGAATTGCAAGCCGCCAAGTTTTTGAAAAGACTCTCGCACCAGACGCACCGCCGTCTCCAAATGCGGGATCAGTTCGTTCGCGACGGCAAAACGCCAGGCCGGCTCCGCCGCAAGAATGCCGGCAATGAATCGCCGCGTCGGAGTCAGAGTTTGAGCGGGCATGTGGACATAAGCGGCAATCGGCTCGGCAACTTTGCCGATTTGCTCGGCCACAACCGATTCCGCTGTTGAATATTGACGGGCAGCCGAGCGATCATTGGGAGAATGATTTTGTTCCATAGTCTGCTTCACCGTTGAAAATGTGAAAGAAATTCTGAGAGCATAATCCGCCATCCGAGTTAAAATATGGCCAAAGTTTTTTTCAAGCGCGGCGCCTAAGCGGCCTCGTGCCGCCAATCTTTGATCGCGCGTTCATGCGTGTCAAAATTGATTCCCAGCAGAAAAATCTTCCGGCCGCTTTGTAAATATTTTTCGTGATAGCGTTTTTCGCGAATTTGCCGGAGCGCCGCTTCCGCGGATTGATTGCACTTCAGCTCCACCACATACACTTTATCTTTAAATTCAACCGCGAGATCCATCCGCCCGTGCGCCGACAAAACTTCGGTGCGCACCAACACGCCGGAAGACGCCAGCATCAAATAAAACACGGTGTGATAATAGCCCTCGTTCTGGTCGCCGAGATTGGGATACGGAATCGCGGCCATGATTGCATTCGCCGTGGCGATGAACTGCGCCAGGTCTTCCTGCGCCAAATATTGATGGAGCCGGATATATTGCGCCTTCAAAGTTATACAGATGATTTTTTTCAATCATCGTGACAAAGGATTGAATGCTGACGGGCAGTTTCTTTTGGGCCATAAAACACGTTTCTCATAAGTTGGCTTTTCGCTCGTATTCACGAATGTTTGATCGGATTTGGCTGCGCAGTGGCTCTTTGTTGCATTGAGAGATGATTCCACTTGCCAGTTCGGCCCCGGCAACTTTCAAGATAAGCACGACTTATTGCGGATCGCAGTTCGGCTTCGAACTGTGAACGAACAAATTTTTTGGCGGCAATCAAAAAATCTTTTCCATCCGTAGTTCACATAACCTCTGGAAAAAGACGGATCAGTGGCAGCTGGTAAATTGGAACAGCATGTCTCATGCCTTTTCGATAGGCCGCTTGCTCATTGAGAAGATCATCTATTGGGTCACTCGCTTTTACCCAAAGCGTGATCCCCGATTCGTTGTCGATCTCCGGATCGATGTCATGGGTAAACTTTATCTCCCCAGCCAGATGAAATGACTGCTGCACCAAACGCACAGCGGTCTCCAAATGCGGGATAAGTTCATTCGCGACGGCAAAGCGCCAGACTTGTTCTGCCGCAGGGATGCCGGCGATGAAACGCCTGGCCGGGGTCATGCTTTGAGATGATGTATAGACATAAGCGGCAATCGGCTCTGCAACTTTGCCGATTTGCTCGTCCGCAACTGATTCCGCGGTTGGATATTGACGGACAGCCAAGCCACGATTGGGGGTATGATTTTGTTCCATCGTTTGCTGTGATTTTAAAAAAAAGAGCGGTCTATTCGAAAGGCGGGTGTTCCCCCATTGAATAAAGCACCTTTCGCAAATTGACCACGCTTTGCCGATTTACCTGCAAAGCTTCAATTGACGCTCGCCCTATCGCTGTCAAACCCATAATCATCGAGTAATCATCGCTCCAACGAAAATGATTGTGCCATTTCTGTCGTCGCGGATGAAACAATGAAACAATCTCGCCGCTAACCGGATCGGTAGCTTTAGTTTTAGCATGTTTATGTCCGTTACAACCTGAACATGCCAGCGCCAGATTATCTGTGGTGGTTTGCCCACCTCGACTGCGAGGCTTGACATGTTCCACCGCAAATGATTCAGTTGCAAAGCACGCTTGGCTCAGACAATATTCACAACATTGCCTGGCTTGTTCCACGATCTTTTGCCGCAGTTTCGCCGGAACACGTTTCTCACTCATAAGCTGGAGGGCGAATATCCAATTCTTTCATCAGCGCTGTCAATGACAGGCCCCTGAGATTCGCGAGTTCGATAAGATATTTCACGCGCTCGACATCAGACTGCTCAATCCGCTCAATCAAAAGCAGCAATTCTTGATGCTCTTCGGGGGAGATCGTTTCTGCCTTGCGTTTCCGATTTAGTTCTCTAAAACGTTTTCGAATATCAGGCAGCGGCCCCTGATTGATTTTCATTAGCAAGTCGGTTTCGGTTTTTGACAAACTGGGAGCGCGACGCCGGGCTTGCAAAGCAATAACGCGAAAGACAAATTGTTCCAGTTCCGGCAAATTTAATTGCCCGGCATTGTGCAACAATTCATCAAACGACTGCAACGGTTGGCTTTGTACGGTTGACATTGGTGTATCCTATTTATTGAATCACAGGCATTTTCTTATAATTTACTCAACGAGGTTCGCAAAAGCAAGTTATTAAGTGGAAAAGCTGGTCAGGAAAACCTGCTCAATTCAATCGTCGCGATCGTTTCAGACAATTCCGACACGGTGCGGATGCGGCGCAATTCGAGCAAATCACTTTTCGCATCGACAAAACCGTGCGCGGAGGTGACGGTCGAAACGTAACCGCTCTGCGCCACCATCTGTTTGATCGCGTCGTTGTAATATGGATAAGGGCCGCTGTTGGGAACGGAGAAATGACGGATGGGAATCCCCAGTTTTTTTTCAAGCGCGGCGCGGCAGGAAATGATTTCATCTCTGGCATCGTCGGGGTCGGCGTTAGGCAAATTTAAATGCGTCAGCGTGTGGCCGCCGATGCTCATGCCGTTTTGCAGCATGTGTCGAACCTGCTCCCACGTGAGCATGACATGGTCCGCGGCCTCACGATAATTTTCATCCGCCAGTTGTTGGCGCATTTGTTCGCGGACGGTTTCACGCACCGCGCGGTTGTTGCTCTTGAGCATCTTGACGACTTCGCGAATGGCGAGATTTTTTTGGGTGGCATTGGCAAGGCTCAATTCAATTTGCCTGCCATGAACCTGCAAACGCAAAGACGAATTTTTAGATTTCAAAATCAGATAATTGACTTCGAACAGCCAGAACGGCTCAACGCGAGCAATGCAGTTTACCGTTAAATAGAAAGTGCCCGAAGCCTTGTAACGCTGGAGAATTTCAGCCGCGGCGAAATTGTCGGCGTAGCCGTCATCAAAAGTAACGATGACGGCATTGCGCGGCAGTTGTTTTCCCGCGCGAATCGTGTCGACGACTTCATCGAGTGAAAGAATACGATAACGGCGCACGAAATAGCGCACGTGTTTTTCAAAATCCTGCGGCGAAATACAAATGGCGGGGCCGGCGTAATCACAGGCGCGCGGATCGACGACGGCATGATAGCGCAGAATCGCGACGCGGCGGTTGGGGAAAAAGATTCGGAGGAGGTGGAAAAAGCCGAGGTGAAATAAGGCCACTTTCATCCAGCAGCTCAAAAACTTTTTCATATTAGTTTTCAATTGGCACCCTGCATGTCATTCCGTAGGAAACTTTTTACAATTAAAGACGATTGTGCCAAATATAAAAAGATTCTTTCAGCAAGGCATTTTAACGTTTTTCGAAAGTTCTTCTTTTTTCAAAACATGCTTTTCAAACCATGTTTGAGTTTCTGCGCGTTTCCGAGATACAAATTCTTTTGCTTCCTCAAGTGATTCACACTCATGGCTTCCTTTATATTGGTTGCAAGCATGGCAACTAACAACAAGATTAGTATCGTCGTCCGTTCCGCCTTTTGATCGTGGCTTAATATGGTCGATACACAAACTGGCGATATACCAATCAGTGAAGTTCTGATCACCACGCCAGCCGCAATATTGGCAGGTAAAACTATAACGTTCAAAAATAGATTTGTAGGGGTACTCCATAAAAATCTCTCATTTTCGTACATCAGCGCCTGAAGGCGCTACTACAAACAATTATTATTACTCTCTCTCACCGTATTCCACACCGCGAACTTCTCTCCACGATAGTTGCCGATGATTCCCAACAGCGAGGCGTAATTGACCAGACAAAAATAATACGGCACATAAAACAGTTTGAAAGTCGCCGGGCGATGGGATTGCAGCCGACCGATCAGGGCTAAAACGTAAAACGTAATTTGTAAAGCGAAAATGGTTAGATGGAGTTTACCAAAATTCAACAGAAAAAAATTGGCCACAAAAGCGCCGGCCATGAACACTGGAATCAACCAGCGCAACAGTTTGTGCGAAATTACCTGCACCGTGTAGAAACCGAAGCGAAACGGATTCAACACCTGCCGGACGCGCCAGAGGCCGCGCCAGGCGCGATTGACGATGCGAACTTTGCGGCGAAATTCTTTTTCAAAAGATTCGGCGCCGCGCTCAAAAGAAAAAGCTTCCGATTCATAGACATTGCGATAGCCCTGCGCCACAATTTGCAATGGATTGACAAAGTCGCTCAAATCTTCCGGACGCATCGGACGGAAAAGCGATTTGCGGATGGCGTAAATCGCGCCGTCGCCGCCGACCAGCGAGCCGGTTTTCGTTTCCATCTTTTTTAACGCCAGCTCGTAGCGCCAGTAAAGATTTTCGCTCGCCGTCGAATCGGCGGCGTTTTCAACGACTTCATAGCGCGATTCGCCGGTAACGCAACCAACGGATAAGTCGGCAAAATTGCGCACGAGACGGCGAACGGCCAGGCGATGATACATCGCGTTGGCGTCGGAAAAAATAACAATCTCGCCTTTTGCCTGCGGAACCGCAGTATTCAAGCCCGCGGTTTTGCCGCCGCGTTTTTCCATGCGCAACAAACGCACGCCGCGGTTGGCATATTCTTTGACAATCACCTCTGTGTCATCATCAGAACCATCCGAAACAACGATCACTTCCAGAAGCTCATGCGGATAATCGAGCGCGAGACTATTTTTGATTTTCTCGCAAATGATTTTGCCTTCATTGTAAGCGCTGATAATCAACGTGACCGGCGGCGTGATCGGGGCAAGTTGCACGGGCTCGCCTTTGGTCAAACGCGTGATCATAAGCAAAAATAAAGGAAAGCCGAGATAGACCCACAGAATGAGCGCGACGCAAAGCGTAAAAAGGAGAATCATATTTATTCGAATTAGCCAACAAACTCGGAAAAATTCTAAAAATTTTTTGCCACCAACGGATAAAAGCGGCCAACTGATAAAACGATTTTATTTGACCGCCATGTTCTGTATACGCCATAGTTCCGCATCCGTTGGCAGCTTTTAATCCGTTGGGAATTTTGTTGCATTGTTTGGGGTTTAATGCCTGAAGGCATCACTACGAACATTTAGGGAATATTCCGGATAATCGCCGGCCCGACGAGACGCGTCACAAAAAGCGGCAATTTTTGCCAGGCCTTAATGGCCAGTTGATATTTCGGATTGGTCGGCGCCAGCTCCGGCAGCGTGTTGCCGTTGGCGAGCCAGTATTGCCAGTGCAACGGCACCGGTTGCGCGCCCCATTGCGCTTTGAATTTGAACGTATTTTCGCCGGGCGTGCAGCGGCCAAAATCAAAACGCCGGTAACCTTTTTTAATCGCAAATTCCAGAACCGACCAGTAGAGCAGCATGTTCGCGGCCAGATGATTATACTGACGCAAACTGGACGCCCAGGGAATTTCCAAAGTCTCGCGAAAACCGAAAATGAATCCGGCCGCGATCGGTTGCTCGTGCAGGAGAATCGAGCAAATCCACGCGGACTCGGGAAAATGCTTGAGAATTTGCGCAAAAAAATTTCGTGAATAAACCGGCGTGCCGAGATCACGCATATTGACGGAAAAAACTTCGTAAAAATGCGCCAGCTCTTCTTCGCGGCCAATCCGAACGGACAGACCTTCCTTTTGCGGTTTGCGAATCTGACTGCGCAACTTGGGTTTAAAATCATTCCACAGTTGCTCCGACCTCTCCGGCAAGTCGAGAAACATCGAGACTTTGTGTTGTTTGGTGGGCACGTTCTCCAACAGCGGCGCGGCGTGGCGCAACTCGACATACGCCGCGCGGCGTGTGACGGCAAGGTCACGCGCAAAATCAAACAGGCTTGCACGTGTGGCGGCCCGTTCGGCAACGATGCCGCCGTAGTTCAAAAACGGGACGGAAATCAAAAACGATCCAAACAAACGGCTGCGGAAGTGAACCAACGGCAAGATTCCGTGCAACGCGTTATTTTCGGTAGCCATCAAATAAATGCACGTGTGACCGAAACTTTCTTCGATCACCTTTTTCCACCCGGAAAGATGCGGCCCGCGCGCCGTCGGCCGGCTTCGCACGAAATCGTCCCACAATTCGGTTTCAGATTCGAGGGTTGTAATTTTCATGCGTTCCATGATAAGATTTTGAGACCAAAAATCTATCGAATCATCTTTCAGTTAATCCGCTGGTCGCTTTTTATCCGTTGGAAAAATTCTTCTTCGTCGGTTTGAGTCGAAGCTTCGCCGGGTTTTTACAACTCCGGTTGAGGAACGCCATTATTTCCATTGACCGGCGTAGTTAGAGGCCAGTCATTTTGAATGAGAACGGTATTTAAAACTTCGCGCAACGGCCCGAAAGAAAATTCATCCAGCAAACGGCGCAGTTTCATTTCCATTAAATTCAGATTGCCGTAATGGCGCAGTTCCTGCAAGAATCCAATTTTGATTCGCGGGAGGCCAGGCGCCAACTCCCAAGGATGAAAATAAATAATGGCGGGCCTGCCCTCGCGATTGATGCGGCGCAGGCTGTTGCGAATAAACCAGTATGGATATAATCGCAGATAGCCGCCGCCCGCCATGGGAATATTTTTGCCGCGCAGTTGAATCGTGGAAAGCGGCACTTCCACGAGGCGCGGCCGATTTTTTAAATTGATGTAAAACGGAAAGCGCGGCGCATCGGGAATGCCATATAGATCGTGCTTGACGGGAAAAATGCTGGAGTCACACGTGAGGCCAAGATCAGCCAGCGCCTCCCATGCCCACAGCGAAGCCCGCGTGATGGAATAACTTGGCGCCCGAAAACTGTCGATGGGCGTCAGCGTTAAATTCCGGAGAATGGCGAGCGACCGCTGCACGTCGGCGGTAAATTCCTGCCGGCTTTGCTCGTAAATGATTTGGTGCGAATAGGTGTGGGAACCGATCTCGTGGCCATGTTCCTGAATGGCGATTACGATTTCAGGATAACGTTCGGCGACCCAGCCCAGAATGAAAAAAGTGGCCCGGACGTTTTTCTCCGCCAGAATTTTCAGCACGAGACAGGTGTTATCGACGACCGTGCTTTTTAAATCATCCCAGTCTTCGCGGCGAATTTTCCGGCGGAACAGGGAAACGTGAAACCACTCTTCGACGTCGATCGTGAGGGCGTTCAAAATGCTCATGGATGCCAGATCAAAGCAAACGGCAAAAAGCAAACGGCAAAAAGCAAAAAACTGCTGATTATTTTTGATGTAACCGTCCAGTTACGAGTGGTCCCACCCTGTCATTCCGTAGGAATCTTTTTGCAATTTAAGAGAATCGTGCTCATTACAAAAAAGATTCCTCCGGAATGACATTTGGGTTGAAACTGCTAACCCGTAACTGAGGAATTACTTTGCGATTGCCTTTTGTAGTTTGATTTTTGCCTTCTCAAGAATTTTCTACAAACCACGCGACCGTGCGTTTCAAGCCGTCCCTGAAATTGACTGTGGGTGAAAACCCTAAAACTTTTTTCGCCCGCTCAATGGAAGCCAGCGAATGCTTCACATCACCCGAGCGTTCCGATTCATAAATCGGCCGAACTTCCTTTCCAATGATTTCGGCGATGAGCTGCAAAAGTGTGTTCAAAGAATAACGCTCGCCGCAGGCGATATTCATGAACTGTCCCGGCGCTTCCGGCGCCGTGCATGCGAGCAGATTCGCCTGCACGACATTTTCGATATAAGTAAAATCACGCGATTGTTCGCCATCGCCGTAAACCATCGGCGCTTCCCCCTTCCTGATCACCGTGATAAAACGCGGAATCACTGCGGCATATTGCGACAGCGGATCCTGTTTGGGCCCAAAGACATTGAAATAGCGCAACGCCACCGTCGGCAAACCGTAGACGGCGTGAAACGACGTCGTGTAACGCTCGCACGCCAGCTTCGACACCGCGTACGGCGAAATCGGATTCGGCGACATGCTCTCTTCTTTCGGCAGTTGCGGCGTGTTGCCGTAAACCGAAGAAGACGACGCCGTAACGAAACGTTTCACCCGCGCCTGCTTCGCCACCCATAACAAATTCAACGTGCCGTTGACATTCACCTCATTTGAAGTAACCGGGTCCTGCACCGAACGCGGCACCGAACCTAATGCCGCCTGATGCAGCACATAATCAACGCCGGCGACCGCTCGTTCGGCGACGCTGCGGTCGCGAATATCGCCTTCGATCAACTCAATTTTGTTTTCAAATCCAGCCAGATTCTGTCGTCGTCCGGTGGCAAAATTATCCAAGACCCGCACCTGTTGACCGCGCTCGATCAACGCCTGCACGATATTGGAGCCGATAAAACCGCCGCCGCCGGTGACCAGATAATGCGCCATTTGCTCCCTCGCAGAAAATTGTTTGATGAACTAACCGGAGCACAAGACTGCAGCGACTCGCGCTCAGCCTATCACTCCCTGCCGTGAATTAGGGACGTACTAATTTAGCAGGGCAAAGGCAAAATACAAAATTTATTTTGTCAAGCTGAAGCTTGACACTCCAATTTACTTCTTTTTTTTGTCGTTAACGTAGTATTTGTAACCGTAGTAAGATTGATCGAAATAATACGGCAGTACGGCTTTTTGGTTGTTGATAATCACGCCGAGAATATTGAACCCGGCATTGCGCATCATATCCGCGGCACGCTTCACCACTTCCTTGTGGGTCTCGCCGGCTTTCACCACCATCAACGCGCCGTCCATCTCGGGGCTGAGAATCAATGTGTCCGTCACCGGAATCACCGGCGGGGAATCGACGATGATCGTATCGAAATAAAATTTGATTTCCGAAAACAAATCCCGTAAACGGGACGAGTTAAACAGCTCGGTCGGGTTGTCCACGACGCTGCCGGCGGTCAGCAGCCGCAGATTCTCAATCGAGGTGCGCTTGAAACAGGCATCGAGCTTGCGGCTGCCGGTCAGCACATCGGCGACGCCCTCTTCTTTGGGAAGGCCGAAGAGCTGATGCACCCGCGGCCGGCGCAAATCGCAATCCACCAGAATCGTTTTGGTATTGCGATAACGCGCGATCGTGCAGGCCAGCAGCGCCGCAGCCGTGCTCTTGCCCTCGCTCATCATCGAACTGGTGACGAGAAAATTTTTCATATCGGCCGCGCCGTATAGATTCTTCAGCTTGGAATACAGCCGCCGAAACTCATTGGCGCCCGGCGATTCAGCCGCAAAATGCGCGAAATAAGCTTCATGCCGCTGAACTTTCGTCTGAATGGTATTGGTTTCGATTCGAGCCGCTTCGAATTTATTGGCCGGTGTCGTATTCACCTGCATCAAATCAAACTCCCTGTGAATGTGCGCATAACGTAGCCCGGCCTCCCGTCTTCGCGGGATGGGCCGCGGTTGTAGTCAATAAACCTGTTTTTAAAAAATGCCCCACAAGGGGGCAAGACTACTTGAGAATGGCGTCAAAAAGCAGCTGCATGCCCTTGTGATCATATTCCGCCAGCTTCTGGTTGCGTTTGGCGCGATCAAAAGCCGGATTGACTTGCTGCGCTTTTTCAAATTGCTGAATGGCCTGGTTGTTCACAAATTTGCTCATGATCACATAGGCGACGCCGAGATGATTATACAGATCGGCATAATTCGGATGTTTGTCGATGATGTCCTGCAATTGCTTAATGTGCCGCGCAATCGCCGCGCGGTTGAGTTTTTTGGTATTATAGAGCACCTGCAAATAAAAATCGATGGCGAAGCCCAGATCCGCCGGACGGGGAATGCTGCGCTGCCCCTGCACAAAAGCTTCGTAAGCTTTCTCATAATCATTGCGGCGCAGCAACTCTTCGCCGCGCGTCACCGGCTCGTTTTTATAATTTGGATTGATCTTCGCCGCTTTTTCGAGGTTCTCGATGATGCGTTGATAGCTATTGACCGACAGATGAAAATCTTCTTTGGTCACGCCGTTACGCACCAGCGCCAGCGCCAGATTGAAGCAGGCCTCGGCGTAATACGGATTGATATCCAGCGCGCGCTGGAAACGTTCCACCGCTTTTTTGCATTTTTCCTTTTTTAAATACGCCACGCCCAAATGGTTGTGATAATCGGCGCGATCGGATTTCAAATTAATCGCCTGCTCCAGCACGGCGATCGCTTCGTCGTAGCGCCCGACCGCCGTATAACCGAGGCCGAGATTCTGATAAAGCCCGGAGAGGCGCGGATCAAGAATAATCGCTTCTTCAAATTCGTTGATGGCTTCTTCCGACAGGCCCTTTTTCAAAAAAGCCTGTCCCAGCAAATTTTTTGTTTCGGCATTATCCGAATCTTTTAATTTTTCGGCGAGTTTGAGGAGCGTCTGGATTTCGGATTTTTTCTGCTCGTGAAATTCGCGGGTGCGCGTCAGCAGCGCTTCATCCGCCAGTTTGGGCTCGTAATCCTGATGGTGCGAGGCGATCAGCGTTCCATTGCGGAAAAAAGAAGAGACGATCTGATTTTGATAATTGCTGTTAGCGGTTTTAAGAAAATACTCGCCTTTTTTGGAACGAACGACATCATTGAAAACAAAATCGCCCATAGCTGCAACCTGTTCAATAATTAAGTGAATCCCTTAGTTGACCGGTGATCGCATGGGAGACGATCACGCAAAACTTCCTTATTTCGCCATTTAGTTAAGATTCGTGCGCCGTCTCCGCGGAAAGATCAAATTCGACGCCGGCGTATTCCAGCCGCTGGCGCCGCGTGCTCAAATTCGACTCGCGCAGATAGCGATAAATCGTCGAGCGGCTGAGATACACGGGCGGCTCCACGCATTCTTCCAGAAATTTGCCGATCATGGTCGGCCCGTAGTGCGGATACGCCGCAATAATGCCGCGGATCATTTCCGCGAGATCGCCGCTCATCGGTATCTTCCCGCTCTCTACCGTGTCAGCAGGCTCATGCAACGGTTCTTCAGTTACGCACGGCTCAAGCGCTTCCGGCAGGCTGACAACCGCGCTAACATTTTGCTCCTCGGCATCAGCATCGGCTTCAGCATCGGCATCGGCATCGGCATCGGCATCGGCATCGGCATCAGCATCGGCATCAGCATCGGCATCAGCATCGGCATCAGCAGCAGCATCAGCATCAGCAGCAGCACCACCATCATCATCAGCAACGGCGGCATTATCATCAGCAGGTATCACTAAATTCGACGGAACAGTTTCTTCTTCCGGCGGCGCGGCAATTAAATTTTCAAATTGCGTTTCCACGAATGCCGGTGCTTCGATTTCTTCTTCTATTTCCTGCGCTGCCATGGCTTTTTCAATTTCCGGAGCAACATCTTCATAGCCCGGTTGATTTTCCGGAGCGGGTTGCGGTGATGCCGGCTCAGCCGCAAAATCGTATGCGCTAAATTCTTCCGTCGCAATGGGCCGATCAGCATAGGCCGCAGCCGCATCATCCATTTCATATTCTTCCGGCAGCGTATCGATTTCCTCAAGAATCCACGGATCGCGAATATCCTGTGTTTCAAAATCGTCGTCATGCCCCGGCGCCATGCTTTTGCCGGAAGCATAAACGCTCGAATTGAATCCCGTCAGATTATTTGAGAAGAGCGGCGCGGTAAAATCTTCCTCTTCCGGCTCGGTCTTAAAAATCGGGGGCGTGTCACGCACCTCATCTTTTAAATCGTCAATTCTCGAATATTCTGCGTCGAAAGTTGTGTCATCATCGGCGTCGTTTTCGGTAAACGCCTCGTCGGGTGAAAATATTATCGTATTAAATTTCTGTGTCTCTTCGGTATTATTGTTATTGCGAGGCGTCGCCGGTTCATGCTGTTTCCCGGGGTGAAAATTTTCAAACGCGGTGAAATCATCGTTGGCCTCGGTCCGGCGGCCGGGCGCCTGCAAATGGCTATCCAGGTCAAGGCTCAATTCGGAAAACGCGTCGGCTTCCTGCCACGAAAATTTCTTTGGCCGCTGGTTTCGCTCTGTCGGTTCATAATCATCGAGCGCCGGCTCATTTTCATAAAAGTCTAATTCCGCCGTGCCCTCGGTGTCGTTCATCTCATATCCAGGCGTGGATGATTTTGTCACGCTGGCTTGATTCACGCTGTCATGCGCTGCCGTTAACGCCGGCGGCGGCAAAACCCTTCTGGAATTTGCATGCGCAAACGTTGAGTTCCCGCTCGTTAACAACAGTTCCCGCATTTCCCTGCCGCTTCCCAGCATTCGTTGATCGCTCTCGATCTCCAGCGCATCGCCGGCATTAAAATTATCCCGCCGCGTCCAGTTGTCATCGTGGCGCGCCGTAAATTCCGAGGCGTGCGCTGGTTCGGACGCAAACGTTTCGTCGTTGACGTCGTACTTTTCCCGATAATCCATCGCGTCTTCGTTCGCCGATGTCATTAGCGCGGACGATGCTGTGGCGTAAACTGCCGGTAGTTTGGTTTCAATCGCTTCCAGGTCCGGCCGGGCGTCAAAATTCTCACGCAGCGAGGAGGGCAATTCAACCGGCGTTTCCACCACCGGCTCCGGCGGCGGCTGCAGAAATGCCATGATCGCTTCATCTTCCGATTCATACGCGCTGATAAACCGATCAAGCTCCAGCAGCAGAAAAACGTCAAAGAGATCCGAGCTCATTCCCGCGAGCTTGATGTCGCCGTCGTTTTCGCGCACGCGGCGCAATTCCGCGGTAAACGCGCCCCAGCCTGCCGAAGAAATAAACTCGACATAACTCAGGTCGACAACCATACAGAAAAAATTTCTGGTCAGCAGGTAGCTCACTACTTTTTCAAATTCATTCACCGTCGACGCATCGAAAATGCCTTTTAAGCGGATGAGATGAATCTGACTTTCGGTGACCTCGACAGCTTCAACCAGACGTCGCGGCGTTGCCAAGATATGCCTCTTTGAATAATTAACTCGTTCGTCGGTTGGCCGGTTAATCGCTAACGGGCTAACCGGCTCACGCGTTTGTATAACACAACCCGGACGAGCCGAAACCAAACGGCATAAAAACCATTACCCCAACGGATTAAAAAACGACCAACGGATAAAAGCCATTGATGGCAAAATGATTGAGTCATGAAACCATTGAAAATTATCTTGCCACAATTATTTTGCCTCAAATTTCTTTGTCAAACAATTGCGTTGGCGTATGAAAAAATTTAAAATCCGTTGGCAGCTTTTTATCCTTTGGGCATAAAAAACTTAAAATTTTTTTAACTTTTGCTGCGCAATCGCTTACCGCCTGGCGCGGCTCATGGTAACAAAATCAATTCGGGGCACCGTGCCCAGCACGGTCAGGCCAAGCACCTGTTCCACGTCTTCAACCGTCTTGAAGGAGTGATCGAAAAACTCGATCAGATAAACCAGCCCGATGCCAAACCCGAGGCCGCCGAAAAACGTCATAATTAAAATTTTGGGCTGATCGGAAGTATTCGGCGTAATCGGGCGCCTGGCGGGATCGGTAATGTTATATCGCACTTCCGCATCGCTCCGGCGCAAATCTTCGCCCAATTTCGTGCTTTGCACCTGATCTTCAAACCGCCGGACGGTTTCCTCCAACTTGACGACTTCCGCCTGAAGTTGCGCCAGCTCCAGATTTTGCGAAGGCCGCTGCGTCAAACTCTGTTTGTAGGTTTGTAAAAGCCCGTCTAAAACCGCTTTCTGGCGATTCAATAACTCCAGATCGGTGAGCGCCATTTGCCGTTGCACGGCCAGCTCGAGCTCGCGCGATGAGTAACCGTTGCCGTTGTCAGCCGCGCCGGTCGTATGCAGCTCCTGTTGCAATTCATCGCGCAGCATCGCCACTTCCTGATTGAGTTTGAGCACCTGCGGGTCGCGCCAGTCAGTCTGCACCATCAACTGCGCCACGTTTGATTTCTTCTCCAGCATCTGCGCGCGCAAACTGTTTGCCCGGCCGGAAAATTGCATCGCGAGGCGATCCTTCAAACCGCCGAGCTGGCTTTCAAGCATTTGCAACTGGCCGCGTTTCTCGGAAATCTCAACGTCGAACGATTTAATCTGTGCGACGATCTGTGATTCATTCTGCAGGTTCACGTCGGAGAGGCGCGTCTCCGACAGCACCATGCCGGTGCTGAAATTGCGCAGGCGCGCGCGCGCCGCTTCCAGCTTTTGTTTATTTTCCTCAAGTTGCTTGCTGGCAAATTCATACGTGCCGCGCGGTCCGACGCTTTCGGCCAATAAAGACTCTTCGATAAAAACTTCGGCGAGATTCCTGGTCAACTTATACGCCACGTCCGGGTTCGTATGCGTCAGCGTCAGTTGAATGTAATCGCCGCGTTTCGGAAACGACAGCGCGGTTAACACTTTTTGCCCCAGCCATTCCCGCTGCAGATCGCGAATCAATTCCTGCTCATTCGCGTCCGGCTGTTCGCTCATGAGTTCTTTGGCGCGTTCGATAATGCCGGTCGTCGGTTTGAGGTCGGTGCGATCAAGAACTTTGTTCAGCGTGATTTCCGCCAGCAATTGCTGCCGAATATTTTCGCCCAGCTCAATAATTTTACGCTTGCTTTTAACCTCGGTGCCGGGCATCACGTCACGCATAACCGGAATGATCGCTTGATTCGTGCCCAGCATAATCGTCGTCGTCGCCGTATATTGCGGCGGCGTGGTGACGACATAAATGTATGCGCCGGCCAGTGCCACAAACGGCGGCAGAATAATCAGCCATTTCCACCGCCGGGCAATTTGCAACAGCCGCCGCAGATCGATTTTTCCGCCTTGCGTCATGCTCATTTTCCCTGACCGAATAATTGATTCAATAACAGGTATGAAGTAACCACCGCGACCGAGGCCTGAATCACTTCGGTGGCCGAAGAAATTAAAAAGAAGCGCCGAAAACTTTGCTTGCCGGGAATATAAACCGTGTCACCCGGCTTGAGCAGCAACGGCGCCGGCGCCGCGGTGCTGGTATATTTTTCAACATTCACCGAATAAACCACCGGCGCTTCGGGGCCGCGCGTAATGATTTTCACATGCTCTAAATCCGGCTCCGTAATCGGACCGTTCGTGTTGAAACGATTCGGATACGCCGGCCCGCCGGCCCGCACGATGATCTGCAAAACATCGACATCTTTGTCGATTTGATAAACCCCCGGCGCCACCACGTGGCCAAACACATAAACGGCTTTCGTGCTCGCGAACATGCCGCCGAGGCCTCCCGCCGCCGGCGCGTCGCCGAATGTGCCGCCCGTGGTTCCGGTTCCGGAGGGCTGGCTGGACAGCACATAAATATTGTCGCCCGCCGTCAACATCGGCAATCCCCGCATGTCGTTGCGCTCAAAAGCGGCCGACAAATCCGCCGAAATGATTTTGCCGCTCTCTTTGCCGCCGCGAATGAGCTGCACGTTATTGAGCAGCGCGGTTGGCAGCGGCCCGCCGGCCTCGAGAATCGCCTCCCAGAGGGTAGGCATTTTTTCGAAGCTATATTTTCCCGGCGCGCCCACGGCGCCGGTGATAAAAACTCTTTTGCTGCCATATTCCGTGACGACCACCGCGGCCTGCGTGATTCCTTTATTGTAAATCGAAATTCGCTCGACCACTTTGCTGCTGAGCTGCGAAATCGTCAGGCCGGCGGCATTAACGCGTCCGGCAAGCGGAATATTTATTTTTCCCTCAGTATCAATACGCGTCGCCTGCACGTTCAAATCGGGTTGTTGCCAGAACGAAATCGCCACGGCGTCGCCGGGTTCGAGGATATATTCCTGCGCCGGCGCCGTCTGGAAAAATCCCAATAACAAAATGAGACGACAAAGAAAAGCAACTGCTTTGACACGCATATTTTCACTCCATGAAAATTCTATCGCGTCGTGCCCAGCACCGGATTGCTGGGTGAAGCGAGTCCGCCATTGTCATACACGTAAACCTGGTACGTAAAGGTTTTGTTGCGCCCGAGACCGCGATCCAGATAACTCGTGCTGGCCGGATTGCTGTTGATGATGGCAATCGGTTGCTGGCGCGCCGGGTCAATCGGCGGATCGCCGGCTTTGGCGCGAAAGACGCGATACGACGCAAAATCCGGATCGTTATTCTGCGACCACGAGAGGCTCAGGGCGGCCGTATCCGGCGCCGCCGGCAGAGCCAACGTCACCGGCGTCGGCGGCAAATTCGCCGTGGTGCGCGCGCCGACTTCGTTGCTCGAAGCGCTGGTCAATCCGGCCAAATCAAAAATCACCAGACGATAATAATACGTCACGCCGGCCTGCAAACTCAAATCCGTATACGTCGTCACCTCGCGCAGCGTGATGCGATCAACCGGCGTCAGCCTGAATGGATCAAAATTTGACGTGGTGCTGCGATAGATCGAATAATTCGCAAAGTCAAATGTATCTTTCGACACCGACCACGTCAGGCGCAGCGCATTCTGTTGCGAGCCGACCGGCACCGGCTGAAACAGTGTGACGGCGTCCGGCGGCTTCTGAATGGTAATCTGCGTTGCGGCCGACACCGTGGTCGCCATGTTGCCGACGCGATCGACAAAATTGCCGCGCACTTTGCCCTGCAGCACCTGCGTGTCCTGTGGAATCACAAAGTTGACTTCATAGACACCGTTGTTGGCCACTTGATCGCCCTGGGTGCCGTCATCAAAAAGCAAAATATTTTGCGGTCCGGAAAAAATATTTACCGTCGCGCGGCCGCCGATCTCGCCGGCAACGAGCCGAAAATGAATCGCGTCGCCGGCTTTTTTGATTTGCCCGCCCGTATCTTCCCTTAATTCGGTAATCAACGCCGTCGTATCAAGAATGATCGAATCTTTCACCACCTGCGGATTTTCTCTGCCGTCGGCATCGCGAAATTTTACATAAACCGTTTTCACCCCGTCGCCAAATGACAAAATCCAGGATACCGTCGATTCAAAACGTTGCCACGAAGCATTGGTGAAAAATACGTCGTTGCTCAATTTCATCAGCGCCGTGCGCGAGGGCGCCGTGAGCTTGAGCTGCACCTGCCGCTGCGAGGTATAATCCGCGCCGGTGGCGATGATCAGCGAAGCCAGTGAAAACGGCGTCGCCATGATGCTGGAGGAACGCCTGCTCTCAAAACCGCCGGCGTTCACCGCGCTGACCTGATAAAAATACTTCGTTTCATTTTTCACGGTTTTGTCGAGGTGAATCCGATCGAGCGAAGTATCGATCACCGCAAAAGTCGTCGTGGTCGTATCGCGGCGATAGATGCGGTAAAACCTGACGGCAGCCGGGCTGTCAATTTCCCAGATCAACGTGGCCTGCTGATCGTCAACCGACACCGCAAGATCGCGCGGCTGCGGCGGAAACTGGTTGTCCTTCGGAAACACCGGATCCGTTGGTTTCTTATTGCAGCCTCCGGCTCCCAAAACTATCCACATCAGCGCGGCGGCGAAAGTAAGTTTTCGCCTCAATATTCTCTGGCGCATAGCTACTACCATTTTATTTCATCAGTGGACAAAACTGACCGGTCGCTTAAAGTAGTTGGGAATTATCGTTTAGCGACCGGTCAGTCCATCGTAATTGCGAGCATACTCTCGTCAAAAAGTTGCTTTCACATTCAGCCCGATCACCGGATAACGCGCTCCCGGATTCTGCTCGAACGATACCTTGACCTCGGCGTCGCCGTGATGATATGAAGGGAAAAATATCACGGCGTCCAGCAAATTATAGGCGTAAATCACCCCGGTGACCACGAGCCAGTTTTTTCTGATTTCATCAGCGTCGTCCAGAACCGCTTTGCGGGCGACCACCTGCGCAATCAAATCCGCCTGCCCGTCCTGCGTTTTCTGGCTCGCCTGAAAATTTTTTAAAGCGGTATTATAATCATTCAGTGCGTCGTTATATTTTATCTGTTGATAGAGCAAAACCCCGGCGGCGCTGAATTGCAGCAGGCCGATGACGGCGCCCTGCGTCCGGTGGTCGCTGTAAATCTGTCCCGACCCCGGCAGATACATTGATTTCCACAACGCTTTAAAACGCGTCTTCTCAGACAATTTGATCGTGAGCTTGTCATCGCCCTGGCCGTTAAAAACGTAATCTTTTTCCCAGTTTTCATATCCGGGCTTCGTGGCGCGAATGCGATAACGGCCGCGCAGGAATTGGGTGATGGTGTAGGGCGTGCGGCCGGCCATCCCATATTCGCCATCGAGCCAAACGATGGCAGCGGTTGGCCGGGTCAAAATTTGAATTCGCGCCTCCAGCCTGCCCTCGTCCGGGCGCGAGTAATTCGCGGCCGGTTCCGAGGAATACGCCGGCGGTTGCGTCTGCGCCTGAAGCATTTCGTTAAATACGAAACTGCAAAAAAACAAAACTGCTGCCACATACCAATTCGGCTGCGCCGGAAACCGCTTGCCGGCTTTATCAACTAAATTTTCCGCGATCGCATTTTTTTGTTCGCCCTCGCAGCCCAACCACAGGTGAGGCAACATCGCTAACTCCTTGTCTGAACCACGCCGGCAATCGCCAGCCTGCAACCGGTTCAGGATTTGATCACTTCGCGGCCATTAAAAATCATCCACAGCGTTTTCAGCATAATCTGCAGATCATATTTGAACGTCGAGTTTTTCACATACAGCAAATCATAGCGCAATTTTTCGCGCGCGTCGTCAATCGACGCGTCATAGCCGCAATAAATCTGCGCCACGCCGGTAATGCCGGGCTTCACCCGCAAGCGCTCCGGAAACTGTGGAATATCTTCAATCAACTTCGTCATGATTTGCGGCCTTTCCGGGCGCGGCCCCACCAGACTCATTTCACCGCAGAGCACGTTGAAAAACTGCGGGATTTCATCAACGTGAATGAAGCGCAGAATGCGGCCCATGCGGGTGACACGCGGATCATTTTTTGTCGCCCAGATGGCGCCGCTGTGTTTTTCCGCGTCAGCTTTCATGGTGCGAAATTTATAAACCGTAAACGGCCGGCCGTGCAAATCCTCGCGGCGGCGCTCGCCAACACGACGATCATGCGCCACGGCGATATTGACCTGACGCCGATCGCGTCGGCGATGATTCAGCCCCGCGCGCTGCTGGCCGTAGAAAACCGGGCCGCGGGAATCGAGCTTAATCAAAATCGGCATCACAATAAAAAAAATCGCCGCGAAAATAAAACCGGCAATGGCACCCCAAAAATCCAGCGCCCGTTTGCCGAACTGATCCCAGAAATTGGCGTCGGTAAAAGGCGTCATAATTTTCCTGACCAGTTTTTCCGGCACCACCAGAATAATCGCCAGCGAGCTGAGCAAAAAAAACGGCGCAATCAGCCATTCCCCTTTGAATTTCTGCCAGGCGCCGTGTCGCGGCCCCGGCTTTTTCGCCGCCAGCCGCGATGACGACGCCACCGCGCCGGGCGACCGATTCATCGCCGGTTTGAGCGAAAGCGCGTAACGGCGCAGGGCGGCCTCGCGCGAAAAGCCGTTCATCGGGTCGAAACGACCGTCCGCCGGATAGACCGGCGTGGCGTTGGACGGAATGCTGTGGCGCCGGATTGGCTGATTCGCACTGACCGCCGCCGGCCGTGGGTTAAGCGTTTCAGAAATTTCTTTTTGCATTGTACCTGCTCTTGCCGGCCGTTCATCACTCCTCCCCGGCAAGAGCCAGCCGCTCCTGCCGCCAACGCCCGCCTGAATTAAAGTCTTAAATTATGTTATATGTTTGTAAAAGTTTAAATTTTAAATTTCCCGATCGCTCACAAACTTCAAATTCTTCAGCAAGCCCCGTGCCGCCGAACGTATGCAGCCGGCCGTCCCGACCTGACGGCAAAACTCATACAGGACAACGGGCGGACCAGCGTGGAATCGGGCCATGTCATATAAAAAAGGAACGCCGGCTAAACGCGCCGTTCCATGAGACAGACCATGTATTACGGCAAAACACACGATTCGTTTTTCCAGAGCCGTCGCGCCGGGCTCTGCCGCGATGTGAGATAATCGCTTTTTAACATTAGTTATATACGTTCATGGGCGGGGAATGCGTAGAAGTAAAACACCAACCGGAGGACAACGCGAAGAAAAACAATCCCAATTTTGTTGCCCGGGATTCCGCCTCTCGCATATTTGTAAAAGTTGAGGCAATTTCAAAAATGCAAGAGGCCGAACGGCGTTAACTGGACGAAATAAATCAACCGGGGTTGACTTTTTGGTAATTTCAACTCAACTTGATGCGCTCATCGCCGCGGTTCTGCAGATAGTTGTCCAGCTCGTATTTCAGAAATTTTTTCATTTTATCTTTGCCGTATTCTTTTTCCATCACCATCAGCGCGGAGTATTGCGCCATCGTCTCGACCATGACGGTGGCGCCCTGCACGTCGCCGCTGATCACTTGGTGCGCCCACCACTGGTGCGCTACTTCATGCGCCGTGACGTAAAAGACATAATCAATATCCTTTTCATCTTTTAAATTGGCAATGAAACCGAGGGCTTCCGAATAAGGAATCGTGTTGGGAAAGGATTGCGCAAAAGTCGCGTAACGCGGAAATTCAAGAATCCGCACCTGCCGGTGCTGATACGGGCTGAAATTGACGGTGAAATAATCCAGCGACTTTTTCACCGACTTGATCATCTTGTCGAGATTGTACGTGTGCGGTTCGTGATAATAAATCTCGATATTCACGTCATTCCATTTGTCTCTTTTCACGGCGTAGTTGGCCGACAGGAAGGAATAGAAATTGAGAATCGGCGCATCCATTTTATAATGAAAATATCGCCGGCCGTTTTCCGTCCATTCGCGCTGCAAATAACCGGGCGAGATCGCCATCTGTTCCGGACTCGTGCTCACCGTCGTTTCAAATTTCACCCAGTCGGCTTCGTGAGAAATGTAGGTGTTACGGCGCGCAACGCTGTCATCCACCGCCGCCATTCGCTCTTTCGGCGGCAGGCCGCGTTTTTTGCGATCATTGCGATCCTGCAATTCAAAATCAGACATATAACCGATGTGCGGGAAATAGCGAATGTTGTTGATAAACGTGCCGTTGTAAACAATATCCGTATTCGAACCGCTATTAACAAAGCCGCGGGTGACATACGCTAGATCATAATCGAGCCGCAACGTATCCGCAGGCGCTAAAGGCGGCGCGAGCGTGTAAATCGAATAACCCAGCTTGCGATCCTCCATCACCAGTTTAGCGTTGGGCACATGCAGTTGGTTAATCACGAGGTCTTTGTCAAGCAGCACGTGCAGTGAATCAATCGGCCGGGCGTGCTTATTCTTCAACACATAATGGCCGCGCACTTCAACGCGGCGTTCTTTGGGGAAAACCTCGATGCTGGCTTGCACCTCCGTGATGCGCGGCTGCGGAAAATTTTTATACTTCTTATAACTTTTCTCGTATGCGGCCAATTTTATTTGTTCGTGCTCATCAGTCGTGTAAGCATTCAGAACATTGGTATTATAAAAAATATAACTTCCGGTCGCCATGAAGGCCAGAGTCGCCAAACCAGCGGCAAGCCGCTTCGGCGTTTTAAAACGCAAACCGGCGATCTTCGTCCGCATTTTCGCGCCACTATCCGTGCCGCGCACCCAGTATAAAATAGCTGCGATGGCAAGAATCATCGCGAAGAAACCCCAGTAGAGATTGAACCAAAAGAGCGGCGTCACAAAATGCCCGTAGCCATTCATATCCGAATAAACCGCCGCCGGCGTCTGGCCGTATTGATACAGATTGTGCTCCCAATTCAGCGCCGGCAACACCAACAAAGTAATGTAATACAAAACCATCAACATATAACCAATAAATTTATTATTGGCAACAACATGAAAAAACATCGCCACCACACAGAGTAGCGCTGCGGCGGGAAATTTCACGAGAAAGAGGTCTTTAAAATACAGCCCAAGCTCGAAACGGTAATAGCCGTGATAAGCTTGAAATCCGATTGCTGCCGCGACTGCAACTGCCAGCAGAAAAGCTTGAATAAGAATCAGCGCGGTCAATTTTGCTGAAAATGGCATCCAGCTCGGAACCGGCAGCGAATCGTACACCTCGTGGAGCTTGCGACTTCTCTCCTTCCAGACCAGCTCGCCGGCAAAGATGGTCAAAATGATAAAAAGAATGAAGACATAACTTCCCTGAATATTGCGCAGCATATAATTCGTCACCGGCCAGATCGACGTGCCGAAAAGCTGCTCGCGCACTGCGGAACCGGCGATAAAATTGAATACGCCGAAGCAGACGATGACGATAAAAGAAACGCTTTTGACGATGCCCCAGAATTCAACCCGCGTTTGATTCACATATTGCCACAGGCTCGCGTTGCCGGAAAAATTCTGTGCCACCTGCGGTTTTGTCCACGTCGGGTTGGTTGTCACTTCGTGTTCGGCAGTCTCGATAATTTTCTTTTTGCGCTTTCTGCCAAAGCTGTTAACCGGTTCTGCAAACTTAAATTTCAAACTGGTTAAAAAAAACGCCGCGAATCCAATTCCCATCCAGATCAAACGATTCAGCAAAAGGTTTCCGGCCAAAGGCAATGTTTGTGTATTTCTTTCAGCGACCGTCCAGTATTTCGTCATATAATCGAAGGAAGCAAATCCGAATGGATCGACCAGTCCGGCCAGCGTTTGATTTTCTAAATCGCCGAGCAAGCTGCCGGCAATGCTGTAAGCGGCAAAGAAAACGATGACGCCGACGTAAGTCCACAACATGCTGCGCGTCAACGTTGCCAGCGAGAAAAACAGGCCGCCGGTTAAAATCGCATTCGGCAATAGCAGAACGAACAGCGAGAAAAGATACGGCTTGAGCATGAACGGACCGAGGGTGTCGGTTTCCAACCACGGCATGAAACTGCCGAGCATAATTCCCAACGCCGCGCCGGCTAAAACGAGAAATGAAACCACCAGCGCGCCGGCGAAGCGTCCGAGCAAAAAATCGAATTTGCCGATCGGCGTGGTAAAAAACATAGCGTAGGTGTTGTCCTCAAAATCGCGGACGATGGCCGTTGCCATGAACGCGGTAATCACGAACACGCCGATGGCGCTCATCACTGCCAGCATCTGCATAATCACGAACGGCGAGTTGCGATTGACATTGCCAATGCCGCCGCCGATTTGCACCGCGTCGCTCGTGACCGCGGCAAAAGTCATTGCGAAAAAGACGACGAAAAAAATATACGCCATCGGGCGTTTCAGCCGATATTTAAGCTCGAAGAGAAAAATTTCTTTGAACATGAGTAAAAACTCCATCCTTGCCGAAATTTCCGTTGCTTTTAATCAGAGGCTCACTTACATTACCAACAAAGTTCAATTGATCTAATTTTAAAACACAAAACCGATGGTAGAGGCTGCGCTACAAAATGAGTTGCGCCTTTTGCAATCCGACATCTATCGTTCGCAACAGAAATTGCAAGAGTTTGAAACCCGTTATGGGTTGGCGACTGCTGAATTCTTACAACGTTATGAAAACAACCAAATAGAGGAGACATTGGAATTGGCGGAATGGGTTGGTGAGTATCGGGTTTTAATACGGCTGCAAGAGAAGACGCAAAAACTGCAAGTGGTACAGCTTGCAAATTGAAGCCGCCTTTCTTTCTTCCTTCCTGAATTTGCCTCTGCCTGCTTTGCGATTTATATGCCACTCTCATTGCCTCAACCCAATTACTGCTCATATGTCATTCAGAAGGAATCCTTTTAAAATTCAAGAAATTGCTTGCAGCAAAAAAGATTCTTACAGAATGACATTTTTTTGAGATTAAGCCTTCGCCAGCGTCGAAAAATACACATCATCAAGCCCCGTTTCAACCACTTCGAAAGAGTTAACCGGTTGCGTTTCACTGAAAACATGAAGGACCGTCTTCCCTGCAAATAGCCGCGTCGAGATAACTTTGAACCGGCTTTGATAATCCGCCAGCTCGCGCTTATCAATCACCTTTTTCCAGATTTTCCCTTGCAAATCCTGAATCACCTGCAAAGGCTCACCGGTCAGCAAAACTTCGCCCTGCGAGATAATCGCCATGTTGCTGCACAGATCGCTAACGTCATCCACGATGTGTGTCGAGAGAATGACGACGATATTCTCGCCGATCGCGCTCAGTAAATTATGAAAGCGATTGCGCTCGGCGGGATCGAGGCCGGCAGTCGGCTCGTCGACGATGATCAATTTCGGATTTCCCAGCAACGCCTGCGCGATGCCGAAGCGCTGTTTCATGCCGCCGGAAAAAGTGCCGAGGTTTTTCCTGCGCACTTCGAAAAGATTGGTTTGCTGCAACAGCGCATCGACAATTTCTCTCCGCGGCTTCGAGTTGGTGAGGCCTTTCAAAACCGCGAGATGATCGAGCATCATTTCCGCCGAGACTTTGGGATACACGCCGAACTCCTGCGGCAAGTAGCCCAGAATTTTGCGCACCTCGTCTTTTTGTTTGACGACATCCAAATCACCGAGAAAAATTCCGCCGTTGTCCGGCTCCTGCAGCGTCGCGATGGTTCGCATCAAAGTTGATTTGCCCGCGCCGTTCGGCCCGAGCAAACCAAACATGCCGGTGGGAATGGTCAGCGCCACATTCTTGAGCGCCTGCACGCCGTTGGGATAGGTCTTGGAAAGATCGTTGATGGTCAAAGTCATTTTCCTACGCTCCGTCGAATTAGTTTAATCTTACTTGGTTTTGACCGCCGTGACGCTCATCATGTTTCAACAATTTCTTGAAGTTTTGATTTCAGTATGATACAAAACCATTATACCCGATACAAGATTTTTTTTTGAACCTTTAACTGATCCGGGTGTATGAATAGAAGAATTCAGCAGAGAGAAAATCAATATGAAAAATTTAAAACGACTCGTTCAAATCATTTTATTCTCGCCGGTGGCTTTCGTTCCGGCGCGGCTCATGGCCCAACAGGAAAAAATGCAGCCGGAAAAAGTCTATTATCTAACGAAGCAATACATGCCGCGAGACTGGTACAGGCAGCAGACCGAGCTCTGGCGCAACGAGGTGAGCCAAAATCCGAAAAATGGCGCGGCCTGGCATAACTTTTACCTGGCAACCGAATACTCCTATCTGGAATCGACGGTGACGGCCGAACGCGACGCCAAATTGGCGAAAATTATTGCTGACATGCAAATCGCGATTGCCGGCGAGGCGCTGCCGGATTTATATAAATATCTGGTGTCACAAAAGCAGGATGAGAAATTGGCGAAAGTCTTTTTTATAAAAGTGAATTGGATTGCGCCGCCGCGCAGGATTTGCTGATTAAAAAAGATTTTGAGTCGCTGGCAAAAGACGAGGCGTCCGCATTAGCCGGGCATTTGCAACAATGCGGGCAGTGCGTCGCCTTTCAAAATAACTTAATGAATATCGCAAAATTCATTCGTGTTTCAGCGTCGGAAAATCTGGCGCCGGATCCCGCGATCCGTCAACATATCAGAAGCAAAATCAAACCGCCGCGCCAGGCCGCGGGCGGGTTGAGCGAAATCTGGCATTCTGTACTTGAGGTTTTGAATGTCAAAATTCCAGTTTATCAGGCCGTGCTGGGAATGGCGGTCGTGGCGGTGATGTTTATTGCCCTCGACAAATTAAATGCGCGCGGCGACGGCGAAATAGCGGAACGCGCACAGGTGACGCAGAAGGAAAATCAGGCGCTTGCTCCCCCGGCAGTGATGAATCATGTTGCAGAAATCGACAGCCAGAAGATCGGGCGAACGGTTGCCGATGACAGTTTGCTGATGAAATTTATGGTGACGACGAGCGGCGAGAATATTTAGTTTGCGGCTTCGAGAAATTCCATCTCCACTTCGAGTTGCTGCTTGTGAGCGATGGCCGCGTCGCGCTGCCCATTTTATCGAGCAGTTCTTCATAAAATTCATTGCGGCAAATTTTTGACGACGTTAGCAAATTGCTCATAAAATTTCTGGTATCGTTCTTTTCCCTCCTGGTTTGGCGTTATGGTCGCTTCCATCTCCCGCAGCACCGTCAAATCCGCGGCCCAATTTTGGTACGTCTCCGGTTTCTCATGGTCGAGCTTGACGGCTTCAAAATACTTTTCAAAAGCCGCTTCATAGGTATTTCGCGCAGCTTCGAAGTTTTGCTGCGCGGCTTCGAGCGCCGCCAAAGCTCCCAGATGGCTTCCCCAGTTGTAGAACACTTCATAAAAAGCGCCATCAATTATTGCCGCTTGGGTGTATTTATCAAAGGCTTCTTGAAAATAGCGACGCGCGGTTTCCACTTCTTCAGCCTCGGCTTTTCGCGAGGCCAAAGCTCCGATGGCGATTCCCCAGTCATTATAAATTGTTGCCTCGTTTGTCCAGTCTGCCAGTTGCTGGTAAGCATCCATAATCCATTCAAATGGTGCGTCGATATCGGCAGGGTCGGAGAGATAAAAACGCAACGCTTTAATTGCGTCTTCCCATGATTGGTTTGCGGCGCGTCTGAGTTTTTCGAGGATGCGGGAATAATTTTTGATGGTGATGTCGTCATGAATTGATTCGAGTATCGTGTGGATATCGTCGCGATTTATTTTAAGAATTTCATTCGCCAATTCAGCATAGACTTGAGCCGGCTCGCTATCGGGGTGTTTGTCGACAAAGTTTTCTTCGCGCAATGCCATAAGCGGGTGGTAAGGAATGCGAAGGACATTACGAGAGGGCTTGAAAGTTTCTCGAAATTCCAAAAGCCTTGCTTTTTTAAGTTCATCTTCCCACGGTGGGATTGGCGAAACAACGAAAAGGGTTGGCATCCTCTCATTGTGAAGCAAGTCGAGTTTTTTGAGAAATCTTTTAGTGCCTGTAAGGTTTTGCACGTTTAACGCGGTCAGCACCACCAACGTCTCGGCTAGCGCATTCACGGAGAGACCGCTGGCTTCGTTGAACCCCGTGCGGGAATCGATCAAAATATAATCAAATACCGTTTGCTCAAACGGCATGCGCTTTAGCCTGGCCTGACACTCCCTAGCGATGGCCAAGCCAATGCGTTGGCGATAAAGACGAGAGATGTCAAGACGATTGGTATTATCAACATATTGCTCCGAATCTTGACCGGTAGGCATCAAGGCCAAGTGTCCGAATCTTGACTCATCACGAGCAGGTTCCGCAAGCACGCGTCGTCCACTGTTATTTTCTTCAAAGTGTTTAATCGGTATATTCACCCAATATCTCCTGAGATCATCGTTTGTTAATTGCTCTATACGCTCATCCTTATTAAAACGCCGCATAAAATCCCGCTTGCAAGCTTCAAAGAATTCAATAAAGCCGAGCTGGCCTGGTTGTTGCGCTATATTTTCAAAAAGATAGGTTAAGCCAGGCGCTTCCAAATCGGCATCCACCATCAAGACGTTACGCCCCCACCGGACTAATTGATAAGCCGTGTTTAATAGCGCCATCGTTCGACCCACTCCCCCCTTGAAAGAGTAAAAAGTTATGACTTTGCAATTTGTCATTTTATAGTTGGGTAATTCTTTTAGAGATGGCCATCCGTGAGAAGCCGTTAGAATCGGACGAACTCCACAAATCCGACGGCAACTCGGACTGCGCCGCTGCTCGTTGCTGAGGATCCTCAATCGGTCCGGCGTTAATGGCCTCCTGCACCTTGCGTTCTAAATCCGGCTTTACCGCGATTTTAATGTTGAGATCGGAATATTTAAGAGCGATGTTATAAGGTGCAAGAGCTTTGGCTGCCGCATTATACAAATCGCCAGACAAGTCGAGGAAGGCCTCTTCTTCCAAGGCGTCGATGCCATAAGTTTCAACTAGATCAATCAACACGATACCGATTTTTTCAGGTTGTTCAACATAGGTTTTAAGAAACTTTGGCAAAGCCGCGGCAATCGTTTTAAATCCAAACGCTTCTAATGCAAAAATAGCGGCCCGCGCATACCTTGGCTCTTCAAGCCGTTCATGCCAAAAATCAAATAATGGCCAAGCGTCTTGCGCCGCGAGCACGGAAAGCAACGCCCGATCCACCTTGGCTCTGAAATAAGGTTCGCGATGGAAGATTCGATTGTCAAACGCGTGTTTGAGCTTAAACGCGTCAAATGGAATTTTGAGCATTGCCGCCAAAGAGAATAATTCGTAGTGCCATTCGGCAGTAAAACTTTCCGGCCTTCTCAGAGCTGACTCAAGCAAATCGCTCAAAGTTCTTACGAGACGTTCGCGATAGTGTGAAGCAGGATCCGCCGACTGCTTCCACGCCCATAGAAAAACACTTTTCGGGTCTTCCTCCGCCCAATGGCTGCCTAATGGAAAGTAAGGATCATCGCCGGCGAAACGTCGGCTGATCCATTCGGTCAGGTCATCAATCGTCAAACTTTCGATGGCGTTAAGATCGACATGACCATTTTTATCAATTGGAATAAGCTGCATTCTTCTATACCTTTTCCGGTTTCATTCAATTATTCGCGGGCGCTTGACCAACAAGCCAATGGCGCGGTTACGATGCACAGCTTCCGGATAACCTTTTGTTGTTGGCTCACCAATCGGTTCCGTCCAGCCATGAAGATCGCTTTTTTCTGCTGGTTTGAAATACGGATACCAGCCGGCATCGGCAACGGTTGGGAATTTAAGGCTATCTTCATCTCGAAGTTCGTAAGCCAATCTGACGGCAGAATCAGTTTCCGTCATGAAATAACCGAGTCTGCGCATCAGTATGACCGCCCCGATTGATTCATCGGGAATACGGCCATCAGCATCGGGAAATGTCACAAACACCGCTTTTCGGTTAGCCAGGGAAGCTTTGGCGAGTATTTCACGACCATAGGCTTTCCATTCATCGAAAATTCTTTTTTGGTAAAGATCGAAATTATTTTTCCGGCGTACATCGTCTTTGCGCCGTCTGTTAATTATGTCGTCATCATCAATCATTTTGGCGATACTGCCGAGCAAGCCATTCATCGGCACATATCGAAACAGCATCTTAGGGTTTACCGCCTCAATCAATTCTCCGTGTAAGCAAGACTCGTCATCTCGGCAAACTGTGTTATACAAATCTCTGAACTTTTCGGCGGTCAATCCCCTCGCGGGGAACGTAGAATAACTCTGCACTAATTTACGCAAAAAAGTCGTGAATTTTTCTAGACGACTTGAATCGCGATCATAAAAATGTTCTTCCAAGCGAATATTATCAACTACCGTGCGCGCGGCGTCCTTAAACGCACTCCTAGAAACTTCGCGTGCCGCGCGTTCCCATTCCTCGAACTGCTTTCTTTCT
>Ga0247727_10001889_pt1 | contig 48645 bp, 36 predicted proteins | sample WisWelCaveWW1625_FD_202498 | JGI IMG/M metagenome (GOLD analysis project Ga0247727, IMG submission 202498) | Biofilm microbial communities from Wishing Well Cave, Virginia, United States - WW16-25 | ecosystem: Environmental > Aquatic > Deep subsurface > Groundwater > Cave microbial mat | place...
TGATCGATTGCCGAAACTGTGACCGCGACGGTTCCCCTTTCAGCTTGGCCCCGAACGCGTCCCGTTGGCTGTCATCAATCTCCGGCATCTTTGCCGTGCTTTGTCGTACTGTAAGCTCCAGCACCACCGGCTCGCCGACAAACGGCCGTTTCGATGACACGGCAGACTGGACCGACAAATCGCGCGCGGACAAAGGCGCGGCAACGACTACGGCTGCACTCGGCGCTGCGACGCAAGAAACCAAAATTAGGAAAATCCGTGCCCTGCTCAAACCTCACCAATCCTTTTCTACTCTCTTGCCCTTCAGCTTCTGATTCTGGTCGTTGATGCGTCGCGATCGGGCCATTTGGGCTCGTGCAATCGCGGCGCGGAGTCGTTCCGAGGCCTCATTGGTGGAAAGCTGCTCGTTTGCGACTTGCTGAGCCGCCTGCGGTTTATTCTCGTTGGAGTCCATCGGTTGCGCTTGTGGTTTTTGGTCGGGCTGATCCGGTGCAGGTTGTTGCTCGCCTTCGGTTGGCTGCGATTGCTGTTGCTGGCGCTGGCCCTGCGGCTGGTCTTTCTGATCTTTTTCCGGCTGCTGGTCTTGATTCGGTTGCTGAGATTGCTGTTTCTGCTGCTCCAACTCTCGAATCAGTCGCTTGGCCAGTTCGAGATTGTGTTTTGCAAACTCCGGAATGTCGTTTGTCTCGCCGCGGTTCGACGACGCAGGGCGATTGCCGATCGCATCGCGGTAGAACTGAACGGCGGTCTTGGCCGCCTGCGACGCTTGATCCGGTTGGACCTGCGAACTGAGGGCTTGTTGGAGATTGCTATTGCCCAAGGCATAGTTGATTTGGGGCCGCACGGAGTCAGGGGCAAGGTTCCGTGCTTTTTCGTAGAGCTTTGCGGCCTCCGAATAATCGCCGGCTTGGAACAGAGCCGCCGCGCGATTGTAGGCCAGCACGAACGATTCGGGGGCCAGTTCCGCAGCCTTGCCATAAAGCTCGGCGGCCTCGGCAAATTTCTTTTGTTCGTACAGCCTATTTCCCTGCCGAACTAGCGACACCGCATCTTCAGCCCACGCGGAGTTCGAAGAGAGCAGCAGTACGGCCAAAAGGATTGACGCGGGCAACAACGATGGCGGGTTGCGCCGGCCGCGCTTTGCGTGAGCCGGCGGCCCATCGGGACTTCGGGGGGCGTTTTTCCGAGTGGCAAATTGATTGGATGCTTCGCGGCGATGTGTGTCGCGCATCAAGCCTTCGATAAACAGCAGGAAGACTGCCGGGGCGAGAAACCACTGGAAGCGATGGTGCAATCGTTCGCGGCGCATCTCGTCCATCTCGCGCTTTGTTTTCGGCTCGATGTTCTCACGGAAAATGACGTCGAGTTCGATGGCTCGCGTGCCGGCCGGCACGTACGTGCCGCTTGTGATCTGGGCGATTTGCCTGAGTACGCCTTCATTCATTTTCGACCACACAATCTCGCCCTGATGTTCCAGAAACGATCGCTGCCCGGACTTTTCGGTCACCGGAATGCGAGCCCCTTGTCCCGTGTCGCCGAATCCGATCGCGTAGATCGTCACCCCCGCATCGCGGGCCGCCGCGGCTGCCTCCAGGGGAAAACTTTCCATGTCTTCACCATCCGTGATCAAGATCAAGTCGCGATAGTTCTGGGTCTTGTCGTCAAAGTATTCGATCGCCGTGCGGATGCAATCGCCGATCATCGTTCCGCCCTGTGTGACGCTTTGCGGCCCGAGACCGTCGAGCACGAGCTTGAAATGGCTGGTGACTTGCGTGAGCGGACACTTGACGCTGGCCGCTCCAGCAAACGCAATCAACCCCAGCCGATGCCCGCCCGATTTCTCAACGGCCGTCACCAAGTCCCGCACATCCGCCTTTGCCCGATCCAACCGACTCGGCGTCACATCCTCCGCCAGCATGCTCCGGCTCACATCCAGTGCGACAAAAATGTCGCGTCTGACCCCGCGCTGCTGCGACCAGTACGTGCCCCACTGCGGCTCGGTGAGGGCAAATACAACCATGCCGACGGCCACGACTACACACATCGCCTTCGCCCAGATTCGCATCAAGCTGAGATCGCCATCGTGCCGGCTCACGGAGTCTGCTCCGACAAACGCAGCCATTGCCCGCCGCCGCCGCCAAACGCCGTAAACCATCAGTGCGGCCACGGCCGGCACAAGCCAGAGCCAGAGAAAGTTTTGGAACGCTGCGTAACGCATCATCGGAATCTCTTGTTAGCGACACTACGGAATTCGCCGGAGTCTAGTCGCCACCAGAAACTGTTCTACGCACAACATCATCAGGGCGGCCCAGGCCAGCGGAGGAAAGAGTTCTTTGTGGTCGAGGTACACCACGGACTCGGAGCGGGTTTTTTCAAGACGGTCGATCTCGCTGTAGATCTTCCGCAGGCCCTCGGTGTCGGTCGCTTTATAGTATTTTCCGCCGGTAAGTTCGGCCATCTGGGTGAGCAGGCGATCGTCTACCGGCGGCACGGCGAGGACGCGTCCTTGAATACGCACAAAACCCTCCGCGCTGCCAGCGCCGATGGTGTAGATTTTAATGCCCAGACCCTGGGCGATGCGCGCCGCTTCCAACGGGTCCAGTGGATCGGGCATGCCCTCGATGAGTTGCGGCTGATTCACGCCATCCGTGAGTAGGATGATGACCTTGCTCTTGGCCTTGACGGTTTTGAGATCTTCCAGCGACCAAGCGACTGCGTCGCCGATGTTCGTGCCGTCGTCGCTTTGGACGGCGGTCTTTAGCCCGCTGATCTCGTGAACCAGGGCCTCATGGCTTAACGTCAGTGGGCATTTCACGTCCGGGAAGTTGGCAAATGTGACCAGTCCGATCAGGTCGTCCGGCCAGCCATCGAGCTGCTCGTCGCCTTTCACGAACCGTGAGAACACGTCTTTGACCGCGTCGAGTCGTGTTGCCGGCTTGCCGCCGAGATCGAAATCCTCGATGCGCATGCTGCCGGAGTTATCAACCACCATCTGGATGGCGATGCCCTCGGCATAGACTCGAGTCTTTTCGTTCGGCCGTTGCGGCCGTGCCAGTGCCAAGATTAGGAAAGTCAGGCAGCCTGCCCTCAGTGCTCGCGGCAGCCAACGCAGTCGAACCCAGATGGACGGCGGCAACCCGCTTAAAAGCTCGTGCCCGGGAAACCGCACCGCCGCGCGACGCGACCACCGCTCTGGCCAAATCACGAGAATCGGCACGAGGAGCAACAGAAGAAGCCAGATTGGATTGGCAACCGTCATGAGCCTAATTCCATTGAGGTCGCGACACGCTGGGATTGAGGCGTTGTGAGGCCCGCCTCATCAGCGCGCGTCGCTTCGACAAAACTCCGAGCTGCTTTCAATGCTGCTTGGCCTTCTTGTTGAGTCGGTCTCGCCCGCGCAAATTTTACCAGGTCACACTGTTCCAGGAACTGCATCAAGGCCGACCGCTGAGCGACCGAAAGTACCGGTCGTTGCGTCAGCTCGCTCAAGAACTCTTCTGTCGTCTGTTCGGGAGCCCGCAGGCCGAACCGCTCTTCGATGTAATGCCGGACCACGCCCGACAGTTCGGTATAAAATCGATCGACCTCCCCACGCTCCAGCCAGCCGGCCAGCTCAATTTGGTAGATCGCGTCCATTGCCTTGCGATAAGGCGACTCCGGAGCGGGAACCACTGAATGCTTCGTTCGACGGCTGAAAAAGAAGGCTGCAAGACTCGCGACAACCGAAAGTGCCATCAGGATTGCTACGAAAATAATCCAAGGCGTCAGGCTGCCTGGGATTGTTGCAGGGCCAGGGTTCGGCTTGGGCTGCGCCGACTCGGCGTCGTCGCCTAAGAGCGAGCGAATATCGATAGGGATTGCAACGGTTCGGGCCACGGTCCAGTCTGTTTCGCCCAGGGCTCGGTATCGAACCTCCAATGCCGGTAACTCAAACTGACCGGCTGCAAGCGGATCCAACTTGAAGGTCAACTCCCAAAGTCTGTGGCCGTCGGCATCGGTGGTTGGTCCAAGCCGCCGTAAGCCGCTCGGCTGCAGTTCACGTGGGAGTGCATCCAGCTTGGGAAGTTCTACATCAAACTCGACTGGCGTCCGCACTTGGAGCGACACATCGATGAGATCGGCCGCAAGTGGCGATTGGTCGCTGATTCGCATCGTGATTTCGGTTGGGCCTGCTTGCCATGATTTCTGGACAGGTTTTTGATCTTGAATTGCGGCTCCACTTTCCGGTGATTTTTGAGCCGGGCTTTGCCCAGCAATCAGAGCGATGCTCAAAGAGAATGCCATCCAACCAACTTGCAACGACGCAACGCCATTGAGCTTGCCCCAGTGTTTTAGCGGCCTGTGCGTTGCTCGTGGTTTGCGAGCGAGTGGTTGACTGAGTTGCGCAAAAGCCGTTAAACCACCGACGCGAGGTCGGTGGCGGGATGGCGGTTCGCTTTTTTGAGGATTGGCCAACACGGTTTTTCGTCAATGCCGGATGTGGATTTCACGTCTACGAAAATAGCGGATCAGTGGGTCCTCGTAACGACCATCGGTGCAGACCTCGATAACATCTACGTTTGCCGAACGACAGAGCTTCTGAAATTGTTCAGCTCGCCGCGTGGCCAGATCGGCATAAAGTCTGCGAAACGCGGCGCTTGCCGTGTCCACGGTGATTCGCTGCCCCGTTTCGGCGTCTTCGAGTTCGAAAATCGCCCCTGGAGGTAGCTCGCGTTCGCGGGGGTCAACAATCCGCACAGCGATCACTTCGTGCCGGCGCCCGGCGATTCTGAGCGGTCGTTCATAACCGGTTGTCAAAAAGTCGCTGAGCAGGAAAACGATTGCCCGGCGATGGGTCACTCGCCTGAGATAGCCCAGCGCGGAAGGGATATCCGTCCCCCGGCCGGCAGGCTGGAAATAGAGTACGTCGCGAATTAGCCTGAGCACGTGACTGGTTCCTTTGGCCGCGGCGACGAAATGCTCCACGTGATCGCTAAACAGGATCACACCGACCTTGTCGTTATTCTTTACAGCGCTGAACGCGAGCAGTGCACAAAGTTGGGCGGCGACTTCATTTTTCCATCGCGACGCGGTGCCGAACTGCTGGCTGCCGCTGACGTCGACCATAAGCACGACCGACTGCTCGCGTTCTTCGCGGAACCGCTTCACAAACGGGTGCCCCATTCGGGCCGTGACGTTCCAATCGATCGTACGCACGTCGTCGCCCGGCTGGTACTCACGCACTTCTTCAAATGCGATACCAGACCCGCGGAAGACACTTTCATACTGCCCGGCGAGAATATCGTTCACCGTCCGCCGCGAGCGGATTTCGATGTGACGGATGTGGCGAAGGAGTTCGGGGGGAAGCATGGGATGTAAGACCCTCGACCAGACGAGGCGTTGGAATCGATCGGGCACATCGTCTGAACTCAATCGTAAGCCATCCGACCCGTCTGGTGGCAGGTTTCAAGCTTCCATCTCGGCGGAGCGGGAGATCTCATGATTAAATGCGATTCTTCGAGGATTTGGGAATCGGTTCGATCCGAGTCACGTGTAACAATACGAGTCGGACAGTTCGTTTGGCAGGCCGGTCCGGTGATTGATTTGTAGGCAAACCCAGCGTGATCCTACTGTTGTCGACCAGCACAAATGCGGGATGATACACGTCGTATCGAGTGTCATCGGACAAGAAAATGGAAAATGGTTCAAATGGCTCTTCACGCAGCAAGTCGAGGATGTCTTGGGGTCGCATCGCAGAGGCTCCTCATGACTTTGTGAAATATGATCTTATCTTACGGCACCTCGACGCTATCGAAAATCCGTTTCACTATCTCCTCGATCGAAATTTCTTCGGCCTCGGCTTCATAGCTGACGATGACGCGGTGGCGGAGCACGTCCATGCCAATCGATTTAACATCTTGCGGCGTGACGTATCCGCGGCCGGCAAGAAAAGCGTGGGCCTTGGAGGCGAGCGTCAGGTTGATCGTGGCACGCGGGCTGGCGCCGTAGCGAATGAACTGGCCGATGTCGAGTTTGAATTCCGCCGGATTGCGCGTGGCGTGGACGATCGAGACGATGTAGTCCTTGACCTTGTCGTCCATGTAGATCGTGTCGAGCACTGCTCGGAGCCGCAAGATTTCCGACGGTTCGAGCACGGGGTCAACGTCGGTGGGTGGATCGGTAACGGCCATCCGATCGAGGATTTGCCGCTCTTCGACGCGGTTCGGATAGTTGACTCGCAATTTGAGCATGAACCGATCGACCTGGGCCTCCGGCAGCGGGTACGTGCCTTCCTGCTCGATGGGGTTTTGCGTGGCGAGGACCAAGAACGGCTGTTCCAACGCATACGTCTGCTCGCCGATGGTGACCTGTTTCTCTTGCATGGCTTCAAGCAGTGCACTCTGCACTTTGGGTGGAGCCCGGTTCACTTCATCAGCAAGTACGATATTGGCAAAGATCGGTCCGCGTTTCACGCTGAATTCGCCCGACCGCGGGTTGTAAATTTGCGTGCCGATCAAATCGGCCGGCAACAAATCGGGCGTGAATTGAATGCGGCGGAATTGGGCCCGGATCGCACCGGCCACGGAACGAACCGCCAAGGTTTTGGCCAGACCCGGTAGTCCCTCAAGCAGCACGTGGCCGCCGGTGAGCAAACCGACCAGCAGGCGATCGATTACGTATCGTTGCCCGACGACGAGCCGCTCCACCTGTTGCGTGAGCGTTTGGAGCACGCGGCTCGATTCGCGAACGACTTGTTGAATTGCAGAAACTTCAGTGCTCAAGGGAAATTGACCTCGATCCGGAGAGTGTCTGGAAGCTCACTGGTGAGATCGTCGGGACGTCGCGATGTGGCATTGATCCGACGCCAGTGGTTCACTTGCCCCGCCGCCGCTCCATCATGCGCCGCAAGATATCGGCCGCCGCGCGACTTGTGTCTTCGGGCGTCTTGTCGATTTTCTGCTTGGCCGAGGCGATCTTGAGTTTCCCGCCACCTTCAAGCTCCACGACCTTTTCTTCCGACTCCTTCTGCTTGAGTGGCTCGGAGCCGATCGGAGGAGGCGTGACTTCGGGCGACGTGCCCTGTCCGGCTTTCTGATCCACAGTCGTATTCTGAAGCATGCCGGTATCGCCGGAGTAAACCCCGGAACCGCCATCGGGCACATCATGCTTCGAGTCGCTGACGAGATACTGTTCGATCTCACCTTCGTTGTGGTCTTTGCGACCCAAAATCGCCACCTTGGGCTTAGCCATGATGACCGTGCCGGGCTCGGCGGCTGCCGTGAGACTGGCGATAGGCTGAAGGGCCGGCGACGATTCCGCCGTCACAGATTCCATGACGACACGGAAACCCAGTGGCCCCATTTGAATCACATCTTCATGCAGCACCGCGACCTCGCCCTGAACACGCTCGCCATTTACTAACGTGCCGTTGGTGCTTCCGAGATCACGAACGGTGACGCCATTATCGCCGATGATAAACATGCAGTGATGACGGCTGATCAATTCGCTGTTGGGCCTCAGGTGGCATTCGGTGCCGCGACCGACGAGAAATTTGGGAGTGCGAAGTGGGATTTCCTTGCCTTCTGGTTTTCCCTGTACGACGACTAGTTTCACATTCATGTGAACCTTACCCTCGTTGCGACCTCAACCTATTCTTCAGCACAATCTCCAGCTTGGGCTGATTGGCCCCGAACGGGCTAAGACTACCCAAGCCTCACGCTGCATGAAAAGTTACCGGAGTCAAATCGAACTGTCAACCATCTCGTCTGCGAGGATCTGGCCCAATACGGCAATTCTCACGATCCAGGGTGTCGGCAAGAAACTTCCTGAAGCCAGCCGATCAAATCGTTGATGAACGGTTCCGGGTCGGGCTCAAATTCGAGCGTGTGATGGGCGTCGGCATATTCGATCATGCGTTTGTTTTCTGCGGCAAATTTCTCGAAGTATGCTTTCGTACGAGCGTTATCCAATATCTGATCTTTGCCCGCCATCATGAGCAAAGTGGGCAGCGAGATTTTTTCCGGCGCGTTGCGAACAAACCAGTCGAGCCGCCGGCTAGTCACGAACATGGCGGCCGTTGCCCGATGAAGGCTCAGCGGATCGCTACGCAAGAAGTGCAGCCAGCGCGGCGTGGCGGTGAACAACTCAGGATCGGTCAGCGGGATGCGGAAGTGTCGATAGCGGTAGTAGACGCGGGCCAATGCGATCCGAACTTGCTGGTACCACGGCGGGTCCACCATGCTGAACAGTCCAGGACAAATCAGGGCCAGCGCGTCCATCATCTGCGGGTGTTCCTTGGCCGTTGCCGTGGCCAGTTTTCCACCCCAACTCACGCCTACCAGCACGACCGGCCGGCGCGGGTCCTGGATGCGGACGCGGTTCAAGAAGAGCACGAGATCGTCCAGCAGGATTTGGAAATTGTCCACGTGCCCGCGTTTCTCTGGGTTAAGCCCGGAGCCACGCCGGTCGAGATAGAACACCTCGAAGCCCGCTTCGCACATGCGGCTGGATGAGTGCAAGTACCAACCGCTGTGGCTCTGAATACCGTGCAGGCAAACGATCCGAGCGCGTGGCGTATCGCCCGGCTGCCAGTGCCGATAGTGCAGCCGATATCCGTCGGCGGCTTCGTAAGTTTCGATGGTCGCTTCCAGGTCAGCCAAGACGGATTCGTTCCTCTCGTTGAGTGACACGGGCCAGAGCTTCCTTATTAATGGTGATGCCGAGTCCGCATCCTACCAAAGCACGCGCGCGGCCGCCGTAGCCGAATGTCAAGTCCTCGCGAGTCAGCCGCTCTTCGACCAGGTGCCGGTCGTACGAACCTTCGAGGAACCGGATGCCGGCGACGCTGGTGGCAAAGTGGCGACCGGCGGCGGAGAGGATTCCCGTTTCCCCGACCTGACAGCCCAGTTGGTAACCGAGCCCGCTGGAATGTGCAAGGGCGGCGATGCGCAGCGAGTTCACAAAACCGCCGCACTTGGACAGGCGGATGTTGAACATGTCGCACGTTCCCTGATCGATCGCGGCCTGGGCATCCGCGAAACTACACATCGACTCGTCGTGCATGATGGGCACATGGACCTGGCGACGCACTTCCGCCAGCGTGGCGACCTGCTCGTGCGGCACGGGCTGCTCGAGCGATGCGATGCCGAACGGTTCCAGCTCGCGCATGCGGTCGACAATTTCTTGCGGTTCCCAGGCTTCGTTGGCGTCGACGCGGACTCGCATGCGGCGACCCAAGATTTTGCGGATGCGACGCATTCGCTCCGGGTCGTTCTGGCCATCGACACCGATCTTCACCTTGCAATCGCGAAATCCATACAGCCGCGTCTTTATAGCAGACCAAAACTCGCGGCGATCCGAATCGGCCGTGATCGCTCCGCTGTAGCGCACCCATTTTATGGTCTCCCGGATCGGGGCCGATTCCGGCACCAACTCCGTGACACGGCCGAGCGGCTCACCGAAATGCTGCCCGAATGCGTCGAGTAAACTCAATTCCAGGGCACATCGTGTCGCGTTGCCGTAACAGCCGCGCGGGTCCACTCGCGGCTGCCAAAGCTCCAGGCGACTCACGATCGAAATGGCATCTGAGAAATTCCCCGCCGCATCGAGCTGGGGCCGCAGATCGGACCTGAGCATTTGCTCGATCGCACCGTCGATCGTTTCACCCGTGACGTACGAGCGTGGGACACCTTCGCCGAATCCGGTGATGCCGTTTTCCAGGATCGCGCGCACGATCAGGTTGTCGCTCAGTTCGCGAGCGAACGAGGCATGGCGCACCGTCCGGCGAAGCGGGATTTGCACATGGAACAAGGTTAGTTCGGCAACGCGCATCAGTTTCCGGCCGTCCGATTGGCCGCAGGGCTCGGCTGTGCGATCCAACCGACTGGATGCTGCAACGTGAGTACGCACAAATAAACACCAACGACGAGGATTGCCGCCGCACTAATGACTGGCAACGATTGCACGATTCGTCCAGTCCCGATTCGGCTCGACAGATAGCCGCGCAACTTGACTGCCAGGATTCCCACCGAGACCAGGGCACTGGCAAGCCCGGCACTAAAGCTCACGAGCAAGTAGATCGCTCGAGCGATTTGGCCCTCGGCTGCCGCAAACAATAACAAAGCCACGGCATCCCAGCACGGCACGATGCCCCCGGATACACCCAGCGCGAGCATGCTCGACCAGCTTGGGCCACTGAACGAGGTGGACTCGCCTGCGTTCGGGTTCGCGTGTTGTCCGCAAACCTGGTCGCCGGAACACGTGTGATCGACCGCGCCCGTATTCGCGATCGCGCGCCTACGGATCCTCGTGATTAGTAGCCCGGCGCCCAGGCCCGCCACAAGCATGCCGCTGAGCAAGGAAAGCCCGGCATTCAGCCGCTGCTCGAGCGCCGGCCCCAAAAGGGCCAACACGGCCGCAACCGCCAGAACGCTTCCCGTGTGAGTCAGGCTCGTTGTCAGGCCCAGCCCCACCGCATGGCGTAATGTGCCACGTTCGCCGACCAAATATGCCGCGACCATCGTTTTGCCGTGACCGGGAGTCATCGCATGCGCGGCTCCAAAGAAAAATGCCAGGCCCAGTAGCATGATGGCCAACCTGCCGGAGCGTTGATCGAAGAGACCAATCAAACCGCGCTCTTCGGAATTACCAGTACTTTCTTTCGCCGTGCCAGGTGGTGATAATTCATTTGCTGAGTTCGCTTTCGGTGCCTCATGAGACGGGGATGTCATCGCGTCGCTGGTGGCCCAGCCGGCCGATTCGCCGGATGTCATGCGCCAAGTAGCTTCCACTCGGCGTGCCGCGTCCTGTTCTTCCGGGCTCGTTTCCCATGAAGCCTTTATCTGAATCTCTTCCAATTGCGACGGCACACTTGCCTTTTCCAATTCGCAGGGAACCGCCGCACTAATCGCAATTCGGAGCCGCCCCTTTTCGAGAAAATAATTCGTGTCTTCCAATTTGAGCTGGCGATGGATGTCCGGCCCGGCGACCGAACTCGACTGCATCTCGAATTGAAATTTTGGATGCTCCTCAACGCGATGACTGGCGGTGACGAACTGCACCGGCCGCTCGATGTCGTTCACACGCAGAAACAGGCCTCGGGCCAAGAGCGGACCCATTTCCTGAGCGAACCGATCGAGCCGTTCCGCGGGCCCGGTGCCCGACAGGCCGCCGGGGCCAACGAGCGAAAGGAGTTCTTGCGCCAGGGTCAATTGAGTTAGACTCAATTCGTACGTGACGCTGATTCGATCCGGCTGAATTGTTACTTGAACGGCTCGATCGAAAAATCGATCGGGGACATCGTGAGCCAGTAGCGATCCGCACCCTGCGGCCAAGCGGATGCCGAGGAAAACACAAAGCATACGGCGGCAGTGAAGTAGATGGCGAATCAAAGGGTCTGCCGGTTGAACTACTTGGTGACGGGGGCCGGCTTACAGTGGCTCAGCGCCATCAGCACGTAGCCGGTTACCAGGTTCGGATCTCCCTCATACCAGCGGTCGGCGGGGTTAGTCCACGTACCGTTCGAGTGCTGCCGGCGGGCCAATTCCTCGAATAATTCGACCCGCCAATTGTGTTTGATTCCTTTCGCGTCCACGAACGGATCTTCGCCGAGGATGTCGAGGGACTTGGCCATCGTGTGATAGTAGTAATAGATTCCGACCTGATCCATTCCGGGGTTTTCTTTGACCGACCATTTGCGACGCAACCAATCCACGGCTCCCTTTACGCGGGGGTCGTTCTTATCCAGACCCGCGTACAACATGCTTTTCATGCCGGCGTAAGTCATGCTTCCGTAGGAGCGAAGCCCACCGGTCGGCGAAACGCCCGCCTTGCTTTCGGGCTTGCCTGCGTGCGTGTAGATGAATCCGCCTTCGTCGTCCTTGTCGATCTTCTCGGTGAACGGCGCGAAATTGTGTTCCGAGTGTAGATTCTGGCTGCGCGAAAGGAAGACCAGGGCTTTTTTGAGCAATTCGTCGTCGGATTTGGCTCCTGCCTTAACCAACGCCTCGATTGCAAACTGGGTGTTCGACATGTCCGGCCGCTTCTGCGAGTCGTACCCGATGCCGCCGAAGAACGGGTGGTCCTCATCAATGCTCTCGTCCCCGTCCCATTGAATGGTTCTCAGAAACTTCTGGGCATTCGCGATGATCTTCGCATATCTCCCGTCGCGGTTGGCCTCGACGAAGGCCATCAGTGCCACCGAAGTTGTGTAACAATCGTGCCGCGATTCGTAGATGCCGCCGTCTTCCTTGATGAACGATTCCAAATACTTGAGCCCCTTGGCAACCCAGGGCTCTTGCGGAGATACTCGACCGGTTTGGAGCGCACCCGTGAGAACGACGGCGGTGACGCCGGGGCCAAGCTGCTTTGAGAAACTGCCGTCGTCCGCTTGGCCGTTCAACCGCAGGGAATCGAGTGCCTGGCGGACCGTTCGATCGTACGCCGCCCGGTCCGGTGATTGTTTGATGGTCTTGGGAGGATCGGCATTCAGTCGCGCAACCCAGCATGTGCCGCCGAGCAGGACCAAAACGGCCAAAGCATGAGGGATGTGTTTTGACATCGCCGCCAATCCTTGATTGGAGAACCGAGTTACTCGATCACGGCGAGGATATCGTCCTCGGACATGACTAGTAGTGTTTCGCCGTCCACGTCCACTTCGTTACCAGACCAGCTTGAAAAAATCACGCGGTCACCCTCCTTGACTTGCGGCCGGCTTCGCTTTCCGCTCTCCGTCAAACGGCCATCGCCGACGCTGAGGATTTTGCCCTGCCGTGGCTTTTCCTTGGCGGTGTCCGGCAATACGATCCCACCGGCGGTTTTTTCTTCCGCCTCAACTCGACGCACTACGACCTTGTCGCCCAGGGGTACAATTCTCACACAATCGCTCCTTTCATCGAGCGCAGGGACCGAAAGGTGTGACGGCACTCAGAACGATGATTCCGGTTCCCCGCTGCCGACCATCCTACCCGTGATCTCGTAGGAACGGGAGAGGGCTTGGTGAACAGTGTACACGACGACACTGCGGGTAACGGGCTTGGACATCACACAGAAGGCATGGGCCAACAGTGCATCGCGGAGTAACTGCTGAGTGCTTTCGGCAGTCATAAGGATCACTGGCAGCAAGGTGTTTGCCTGCCGGATAATACGCAGAGTTTCCAGTCCGGTCATTCTGGGCAAATGTTGATCTAAGAGTGCCAAATGGATTTGGTCTTGCCTCAAGATATCCAGTGCTTCTTCACCGGAATGAGCCAGCAGGGTACGAAATCCTTCAGGCTCGAAAATGTCCCGAAGGGTCTCGCGAAATGAAACGTCATCGTCGGTAATTAGAAGCGAATAGGAAGATCTGGACCGGAGTGCGGCACTTAGCGAGGGTTTGGGCCGTGTCGACTGTTGCTCTCCTCGACTCGTTGGATCAATAGCAGCGGTCAACGTTTTCTCAGCCTCCACGCCCCCGTCAACGTGCTGGCGTAGCCGGCCCGGCCGACGACTTGCTCGGATTTGAATTCTGACCTTTTTCATCAATCTGTCCAGCCTGTGCCTGGACAACTCTTCAGGAAGTTACACATGGTTATCTGGCAAAACCCATACCGGCGATCAAGTCTAGCTCGTGACTCAGTACTCCACTAAGTTTGGTCGGCGGCCTTTTTCCAACTTCTTGATACAGAATAAGTTGAATATGGCGAACAGGTCAAGTTGTAGTTCGTTTTCGCTGGCATTTCTGACGTACGTCGCTCGCGTGGCGTCGTAATGGCAGGCCGGGAACAGGAAGTCGGTCAATTCCGCCCTTGTGGCATGCTTAACTTGATTCGCCGCAACCACTCAGGCTGATCTTAGTACGACTCCAGCGGATCGCTGCCTGATCTCACGCAGCACTCGAAACTCAAGGTAAGAGTCCAGCTCAGAACTCAAGCAAGCCTGTTTGTACTGTTCCAAACTTGACCCTCGCTGGGCGACGCGATCACGAACGTAACTCTCCCAGGTACCGGGTGGCAGCAGTTTGACTGAAACCGGCCCAAGTCGATGAGTCTCCCGTTTCGCCGCGTATTCGAGATTCAGACCAGCGAGGTTTGTATCAATGGCCTCAGCTAGACGTGCGGCTAAATCGTCACTCGGCAAATCGCCCAATTCGACGAGCAAGGAATAGTACGGCGGATCATCCCAGCATGGAACCAGGATGAACGCCGTCAGGCACAGATTCAGCGTGCTCAGGGCGGATTCCACCGCGCGGCAGACCTGAAACTCCGATAGCTTCTCGCCGGTGACACTGCTGAACTGCGAACCCTTGTTCAAGAATTCCAGCATCGGCGTTTCATTATGAAAGCCCACACATTGCACGAGGTCATGGATGTTGTACCGATACAGCCCGCCCGACGTGGTCAACAAAACAAAGTATCGCCTGCCCTCCTTGAGTTCGTGGGCCTCGAGCACGGTTGGATTAAGTGAGTCGATTTGGTCCTCGGGAATGAACTCGAAGAACTGGTGCAGAATGTCGAGCACGCCGGCCCGCGTGCCATCCTCCAGCGGGATGGTCATACGTCCTTCGCTCGCGACGAGTCCAATGTCTCGCACCGGCGGATGGCCCCAGTATTCCGGCAACCGGCGAAGGTAAATTCCCATCGACCCCCCGGTCCAATTTGTGAGTACTTGCAGTTGCGGCCAGTAGTCCTTGGGATAGAGGTGGCCGGTCTGTGCGATCACGTTCTCAAGTTCGCGAACGCGTTCGGGGTGACGTTTTTTGATGAGTGGTGCAAGCCGCTCGCGCACCTCGGTGGGGATGTCGAATTCGGCCGACAACGTACCATCGGCAAGGTCGCGCACCAGATGCCCCTTTTGGGCGTCTCCAAGCCGCGCGAGATTGATCAGGGTGCTTGGGTTCGCCGACGTGGCCATGCCGACCGACCAGGGCAGCGAGAAGCGAAGGGCGGCATAATATCTCGCGTTGATCTCCCGCACCTTCATAAGCGGGCCGGGTACACAGTATCGCTCGCGCACGATCTTGCACTGCCTTTTCATCGTCAGCCCGCTGATGCTCCCGCAGGGGATTCCCGCCTCCGTGCGCGACTGCTTCCAGTCACCTGTGAGCTGCACGACTTTGAGCCGGTACAGATCGTAGTGCATGTCGTAGGTGCGAATACCCCACAACATCCAACCGAATCGGTACTCTTTGAGAAACTCCCCAGTGACTGGAATGTACTTCGGCGTGGCCGTGGTTCCGCTCGTCATGGCGAACATGTGGACCTTTGTTTTTGGTCCGAACATGGCCGTCACGTCACCGCGCTTCACCTGTTCGATGTACGGTTCGTGGTAGGCATAATCGGTGATTGGAACGTGTCGGCGGAATTCGGCCACTGTGTGAATTTGATCGAAGTGGTGATCACGACCGAATTGACTGGCCGCGTTTCGGCGCAGCTTGTCGAACAAGACTCGGTGCTGGACATCCCGGCACCGCTGGGTCGCCGACTCGAATTTGTGGAACCAGATTCTGGTGATTCGCCGCGTCGTGCGGCCGACTACCTCACGCACAAGCCAGTGCATGATTACTCATCCTCCTGATGAGCGTTGTTTGGCCAAACTAAAGAACTTCACCACTCGCTGACCGTACGATTCGCCCGCTACCTGAATCGCCTGATTGTGCTTGGCCCCCGGGACAAGCCAGAATTCCTTCGGCTCGCCCGCCCGCCGGTAAAGCTGTTCCGCCACGTCGGGCGTTATGTAACTGTCTTTCGCACCGTGGATCATCAACAGCGGCCGCGGGGACACTCGGCGAATCGCTCGAGCAACCCGAAGAAATCGACAGCCGCGGCGCCGGGCTCCGATCATTCGCACAACCCCACAGAACAGCGAATGGTACCAATCTGGCGTCAGTTGGTAAAGCAAACCATCCCCAATGTAGATCTTGGCCCATCGATTCATGTAAGCCAGTTGCAGCAGGTTCGTGGGAAACGCTCCGTCGGTCACCACAGCACGCACGCAAGGCTCGACCGCCGCGGCAAGCACTGCAGAACTGCCGCCGCGACTCACGCCTAGCAAAGCGATCCAGTTCGTAGCGTCGTCGACATGGGATTGTACGTGAGCCAATGCCGCCCGCAGGTCCAACAACTCGAACTGGCTGGCCCATTGTGTCGGCGCGTAGCCGGGCTGAGTTTCGCTTTCGCCGTGATTGCGAAAATCGAATGTGAAAATTTCGTAGCCGCTTGACCGCAACGCCTCGCAGTACGGTCGGCACGACCAACGATTCGCAAGAAACTCGTGACAAAAGACGATCGTCCCCTGACGCTGGTCGCAGGTGGCCCGAAGCCAACTCCCCTGAAGCCATCGGCCGTCGGCAGCCTGAAACCGGACATTTTTCGCATCAGGGTCCGGCGGCTCGTTCGGCGGCACAAACATCGGTGCTTCTTCAAACACACGAATGATCGTGGGCAGGAACAGGTAACAGACGACGGCCGTGTAAAGGATGAAGAGAACAAGCGGAACCGAGGCAATGATCAGGAGAATGTAGAACCAGTGCAGCCCCATTCCAAAGACTGGCGATAGGCCCGCAATCACGCGGTGAATCTCCGCACTACCAGGCATACATTCTGACCGCCGAACCCGAAACTATTCGACAGAGCTACGTCCACCTTGGTCTCGCGTGCGGTGTTCGGCACGTAATCGAGATCGCACTGCGGGTCGGGGTGCTCGTAGTTAATGGTTGGCGGGATGACGCCGTCGCGGATGGTCAGGATGCAGGTGATCAACTCCACCGCTCCGGCGGCCGCGATTAAGTGCCCGGTCATGCTTTTGATAGAGCTGATCGGAACTTTATGGGCCTGGTCGCCGAAGGCGACTTTCATGGAGACTGTTTCGGCCACGTCGCCGCCGCCGGTCGACGTACCGTGGGCATTGGCGTATTGAACCTCGGTGGCCGAGATCTGGGCGTCCTCGAACGCATCGCGAATGGCCTTGGCGGCCCCTCGGCCTTCCGGATGTGGGTCGGTCAAGCGATAGGCATCGGCCGTCGATCCGTAGCCGATCAATTCGCCGTAGATTTTGGCCCGACGAGCCTTGGCATGTGCCAACTCTTCGAGGATCACGATGCCGGCACCTTCGCCCAGCACGAACCCGTCACGGTCGCGATCGAACGGGCGCGATGCTCGCTGCGGTTCGTCGTTGCGCGTGGAAAGTGCCGTGAGCAGGTTGAATCCCATGACTCCGAGCGGGTGAATCATGCTGTGCGCGCCGCCGGAAATCATGATGTCCGCATCGCCGCGCCGGATCATCTCCAGCGCCTCGCCCACCGCCTGGCTGGAGGCGGCACATGCGGTCAGGCAGTTGCAGTTCGGACCCTGTGCCCCGAACTGGGCGGCCACGTGACCGGCCGGCATATTCGGCTCCTGCTCGCACTCGACTTGCTTGTGGAGCCGTTCAAGCCCGAAACGACTGAAGGCCAGCGGCTGGAATCGGCCGTCATGAAGGGCCGGTGCCAGTGTGAGCATGAAGTTCTCGAAATCGTGCTGGCCCTCGCCCGCACCCAGGTATACGCCGAACCGCGAGCGATCGATGCGATTGGTGTCCAGCCCGGAGTCATCGACGGCCAGTCGTGCGGCGGCGAGTGATAACCGGCTGTTGCGACCGGTAAATTGATGACGCTCCGGATCGCGAACAAAGTTCTCAAACCGAAGGCCCTTCACCTCCGCGGCGAATTTTGTAGGAAACGTCGATGCATCGAAGTGCGTGATTTGCGCCACACCGCTGCGGCCGTTGCGCATGCCGTCCCAGGTCTCCTCCACCGAGTTTCCCAGTGGAGTGACCATTCCAATTCCAGTCACCACAACACGACGACGCATGCAACTTACCCTTCAAATTTGCGGGCGATCAAGGCGGCCGCTTGTCCCAGCCGCGTGGTGTTTGCCGAAAGAAACGTGGGCCTCTTCAACTCGCGGGGTCCGCCGGCCACGACGCTCAGCGGGCAATCGGGGTCCGGATTTTCGTAGTTGATCGTGTGGGGAATCACACCGTGTTGCAAGGCCAAAACACCCGCGGCAAATTCGATCGCACCGCAAGCGGCAACCGGGTTTCCCAGGTTGCTCTTGTGGGCCGACACCGGGACCTCCAGCGCATGTTCACCGATCGCCGCTCGCAATGCACGAGCCTCGGCTCGGTCGCCCGCGACGGTGCTCAGACCGTGGGCGTTGTAGTAGCCGATGTCTTGCGAATTGATTCGCGCATTTCGCAGCGCGGCTTGGATGGCAATGCGAAGACCCGTGCCATCCGACTCACCCTGCTCGACGCTTCCGCCGTCGCAACCCGCTCCGAATCCGATCAGTTCGGCGTAGATCTTGGCCCCGCGTTTCTTGGCGTGCTCCAATTCTTCGAGGATGATCGCGGCGGAGCCTTCCGCGGGCACCAGACCATCGCGATCAGCATCGAACGGTCGGCATGCCTTCTCCGGAGCGTCGTTTCGTCGCGAGGCAACTCCCAAGAGGCCGAACCTGACCATCGCCAGCGGGTGAATTCGCGAGTCACAGCCACCGGTGAGCATCACATCGGCCGAGCCACGAGCGATAATTCTGAATGCCTCGCCGATCGCCAGGTTCGAGGCCGCTTCATTTTGGGTCAGCGAATTGTTGGGTCCCTGGAGGTCGTACAAAATTGAGATGTGGCAAGCGGGCATGTTCGGCAAATACTTGAGCAGCCAGAGCGGGGGCATCAGGGACATTGCTTGAGTGCCCCACAGTTTGTGGTCCAACTCAGTAGTGCCTTTGGCACTTGCGTGAGCGGAGGGAGCGAGTTCGTCGAGTTCCGTGGGGATCATGCTGGCGCCGAATTCGACGCCAAAGCGAAATGGATCGGGACGCTGATCGAGAAAGCCCGAGTCTTCGAGCGCCAGCTTGGCCGTTCCGACGGCGAGCTGGATATCGCGGGCCATGATCTTGAGGTTCTTGCGTTGCGAGCTTGGTACAAATTTTTTCGCGTCGTACCCGCGCACTTCTCCGCCAAAGGTCGTGGTGAGTTGCGAAGGGTCGAAGGCTTCGATGCGGCGCACGCCGCTGCGGCCAGCGGTGAGGCTTTCCCAGAATGCCGCCGTGCCGATGCCGATGGGCGAGATGACGCCCATGCCGCTAATCACTACTCGTCGAGGGGCTCGATCCACTTGGGTTTAATTCCTTGCGTTCGGGCACGCCCAGCAAGTGCATCAACTCCTGCCGATAGCTGGTGTATCGGATGTGCTGTGCCTCTGAGCCTGACGAGCGGTCCACGTGGCCGAAGACAATTTCGGCCGTAGCCAGCGGCCGACCATTGACAAACGCCTTCGCTTCAACTGCGGCCCCTTCGATTCGCAGTTCGGTCAGGTTGGCTTCGTATGTTAGTTGATCGCCGGGTAGTGCAGCGTCGAAGAAATCCACGCGCGACAACTTTGCCAGAACGACCATGTTCTCGAAATCCTTCGCCTCACCGACCAGAATTCCACCTGTCTGTGCCATCCCCTCGATGATCAGGGAGTTCGGCATCACCGGGTAGCCGGGAAAGTGATCGCGAAGCTGCTCCTCGGCCATGCTGACGGTTTTGACCGCCTTGGCAAACTGGCCGCTCTTGAATTCCAAGAACTTGTCGATCCAGAGCCAACGCATCTCAGTTGTTGGAACCCAGCTTCGATTCCACGTAGTTGACGATCATGTCCACGGTGAACAAGTCCTGAACGTTCGGGTTCTCCGAGATGCGATCGAAGTTGGCCCAGGGCATCTTCTGGCGCAGCTCGACCAGGCCCCGTTCGGTCACCTTGCCGCCCGAAACGAACTGCGGATCGCTCAGAACGTTTTCCGGGAACAGGTCGCCGCGCGGAATCTTGATGCCAAAGTTTTTCTCCAGGCGAAAGACGATGTCCAGGAAATCAATCGACTCGGCGCCGAGATCGCCCGTCAGGGTCGATTCGCCCGATACCTCTTCCGCATCCACTCCGAGGGCGTCGACGAGTGTATTTTGGACCTTATCGAAAATCTGATCGCGTGCAACAGTAGCCATGAATCGAATCCTCCTGCGATTTCTCCGTTGCGTTTGCAACTTACAAGTGTCGGGTAGTCCAACAACGTATCAGCGGATACCTCCAAGGCTCAATCCGCCGTCAATGGTTATCACTTGTCCGGTAATGTAGTCAGCGGCCGGCGACGCGAGAAAGACCGCCAGGGCGGCGATCTCTTCGGGCTTACCGACCCGCTTGAGCGGAATCATTTTGTTCAATGCTTCGCCGACCAGGTTTCGGACGGCTTGGCTCATTTCAGTTTCAATGACGCCCGGGGCGATGGCATTGACATTGACGTTTCGTTTGGCCAGTTCGGCGGCCAGTGCCCGTGTCATGGAGTTAATGCCGCCCTTCGAGGCCGCGTAATTCACTTGGCCCGTGCCGCCGTGGGCGCCGGCGACGCTCGAAATGTTGATGATCTTGCCTTTGCGGGCACGCATCATGACCACGCCAGCGGCCCGGCTGAAGTTAAACGCGCCGCCCAAATTCGTCTCGATCACCTCGTTCCAATCTTGTGCGTCCATCGTGACGAACAGCTTGTCGCGAATCACGCCCGCGCTGTTGACCAGGATATCGAGCTGCCCCCATTTTTCGACGACCTGATCGACGATTTTTTGTGCGGCATCGAAGTTCTTAACGTCGGCCTGGTACGAAATTGCTTCGCCACCAGCCTGGGTGATTTCCTGGACCAGTTTCTCAGCCGGTTCGGGGCTGCGGTTGTACACGATAGCGACCCTGGCACCTTCTTTGGCCAAGGCGCGCGCGATTGCCTGGCCGATACCTCGGCTTGCGCCTGTTACGAGTGCAACTTTGCCCTGCAAGATCATTCGTTGATCCGAACCGCCAGCACGAGAAACTGTTTCCTCAAAGAGGCCACAATCTCGCCATCCAGCGTCTGGAGTGCGGGGTTGCGGTCTCTCAGATTGTATGCCTCCATCGTGATTCGGCCAGACACCGTTTTGGTGCCATCCACGGTCCCGTCGGCACGCAATTCCGTCTCGCCCTCGCCAGCCCGCGTGATTTCCGCTGAAATCGTCAGTTGCCGGCCCGGCACCACAAAACCGCCGTATTTCACGGCCTTTACCGACTTCAACACCACTAAGCTGTGGGCAAAATCCTCGGTGGCTCGTATCAGCCACGCCGACGCCTGGGCCATTGCCTCAACCATCAGCACTCCCGGCAATACTGGGAAGCCGGGAAAGTGATCGGCCAGGTACTCCTCCGCGAGCGTCAAGTTCTTGACCGCAACGATCCGTCGGCCAGGCTCCAACTCTAATATGCGGTCAATGAGGATAAACTGCATGGCTTGTGAAGTGGGTGGGCTCCAAGCCCCCACCGCTACTCGTCCTGGGTCTGCGACATCTCATCAAACTCCACACACCCCAGGACAGCCTTGTCGAAGGGGTTCAGTGGGTCAGGGAGTATAATCAACGACCAAGTGGTCATCAACCCCGTCCCCGACCGGGCACGTTTGCACCATCAAACGAAACATGAACTTCCGTCAAAGCTCCAAACTAGTCCGCAGGCAAGGTTCCCTGAGATAATTTGTCATGGATGATCGGAATGATGGATCAGCGGGGATGCAAGCGGCTAAACTATCTGGGTGAGTTTTCCCTTAATTGGGCGGGAACACATTACACTGTATCGGCCTGGCAGACGCCGTTGTCTGAGTGGCGATGCACAAAAATCGCACGCCGCTCCGATTGCTCCGACCGTGCAAGATACAAAGCCGTTGTCATCCTTGCCGAACAATTCGCAAAATCCGATGACTCGCAAGAATCTCTGGCAAACGAAGATCGCGTTGATCTGGGCATGCTCGTTTGCCTGGCTCGTTTCCTTATCGGGATGTTTCTACGGAACGATTGCATGGTCGCCCGACGGCCAGTGGCTGGCATTCCTGACCCAGTCCGGTGAAAACGCGATGCTCTTTTCCCCCGGCTGGTGGGCAAGACCCGATTCCGCAACGCAGGGTTGGGTCGCACGCCGAGGGCCACCCGATTCAACAACCTACACTCTCTGGCTCAGTCAGCCAACCGGCAGTCACTGTTGGCGCCTGGCCCAGAGCACCAGTGCTCTCTCTTCACCGGCATGGTCTCCAGACGGGCTAAAGATCGCGTACTTGCGCTGGGGTACAAGTGCGGATGGTAAGAATCATTGCGAAGTGCTCGTTCAGCGCGGTTTCGATGAGCCGAAGACGCTGGCATCCTGCAAACTGAGTTCTACATCAGCCACTCCTGCGGGCCTGGAAAGTGAGGCGAAGCGACTGGGCCTTGCGACTTCTGCCATGGCCCCCGCGTGGTCGCCACGTGGTACCTTTCTGGCAGTCCCGTGGCTCGATCCGCCAGGGACGGCGGTCATCCGCGCCAGCGATGGCCAATTAATGGCCCACTACGCAAATGCATTCCTTGCTTCGTGGTCGCCCGATGAAAGCCACCTGGCGATGGTGTTGCCGGGTGATCGCGAAGGGTATCACGTCACAACGGCAAATCTCGGCCCGCCGGCCGCCGCGATTGCGACGAAACATGCGGCACAAGCGGCGATCTGGGAATCGACAGGCCAAGCATTCTACGCCATTGCCTGGCAAGATCAGCCCAATCCCGGCGCGATGACCTCGTACAATGCCGAACTGGTTCGCTACGACATCCGAACGCAGCGCGTCGAATCAGTTCGCCGAGTAATTTCACGCACACCGCCCGCGGGCGATGACCCATCGCTGCTCTATTTCGCGCGAATCCCTGGCTCTCCAAGCTTGCTTGCAATCACATCGAGGGGCGGCCAGACGACCGACATTCTCGAAATGAGCTTTGAGCGTCAGGCGGCGGCCCGGCGGCACACCTGGCTCGATCCTGACCTCGTGCTCGGTGCTCCGAGCATCGGGCCCGACAAAGACACCGTTGCTCTGCGATTCGGGCCGCATCAGAATTTGGGAGTGCCCGCGATTGTCAGCCTGCGCAACGGCGAACTGAGGGCGATCGTGCCCGATCACGCTACGCAGGTGCTCGCAACGCAAACGATCATTGAACGCCTGCTGCACGTGTTTGATGTTTCGACGCCGCGCGATATCAGGAATCCAACCTTCGGTGCCGTACGCATGCCTAGTCCCGCAATGGCGACGGCCTATGCATTGCGTGATGGCCGCGTCGCAGATCGAATCGAGAAACTCACTCGATTCGGCCTGAACCTGCTCGCCATGCAACCCGAAGGTAATCCTACCCCCGGCCAATTTCGGGCGATCGTCGAATCGAAAATGTTCCTCACTTACATTTCCGCAGATTACACGGCCGCACTGCGCGCCGCGGACACGCTGGAACCTCAGCTCGATTCGCCACGTGACCGGCTTGCCCTCACGATTGTGCGGGCTCAGTGTCGACTCGGCCAACGCAAATGGTCCGAAGCTCGCGAACTGCTCACACTCCTCAGCCAGAAAGCCGGCAAGTCGCCCAAGGATGATGGACCCGATCTCGCTGGCGATCAGAAACTGTTCAGCAAGACTATCCAGGAGTTGCTGGAAGAACTTGCCCAATCAGAGAAGTGACCTGCGACACGAAGGATCCGGTCTATTATTTCTTCTCATCAACCTTGAAGGCCTTACGGATCTCTTCCATTGCTTCCGGGCTGCAAGGAGGCGGGATTTTGATGGCAAAGTTGTATCCCTTTTCTTTCGAGTAAACCTCCTGACCGAAAAGCACCGCCCGGTCCGCGTGATCTACGTATCGCCGCACAAGTTCTTGCCAATCCTTCTGGTACTTGGCCTCAAGCAACTTGGCCTCGTCGCCAATCGTTTGCTGAAACCTCTGTACAAGTTCAATTGCCCTGGGGTGCATATTCTGCTCTGCGTACGTCTCGGCGATCTCGATCAGTTTCATGCTATTCGGCTTCGCTGCCGGAATAGGGCGCTTCCGGTTCCCTTCCTTGTCAAACTCGTGCAACCGCTTGATTGCCGCTACAAGGTCATCGTCGGAGCCAAAGACAATGCACTTGGCAATATGATCAGCCGCTGCCTTCGTGTTCCCGCAATGCCATTCCGATTCGGCCACTTTCAGCCAAAGTCTTCCAGTACTCTGCGAAAGCCATGACTCATCTTTACCGAATGAAAACAGAACCCCTGCAGGATGAAACGAGCCATAGATGGTTTCCCTATAGGCCCGCGAGGCATCCTCGAACATGTGCATTTCAAAAAACCGATCGGCAATTACAGTCAACGCCTTGTCGTACGGAGGGTGAATCACGGGTATCACCGGAATCTCGCCGCTGCCGCGCCAGTTAGCGCCGTCAACACAACTGCGAAACGCACTCAGTGGCAGTACCCTTGCCAAGATGGCACAGTGATTAGGCGTGTCAGGAACGGATGTCTTTCGCGTCCACGCAGAAAGTTCGTCCAACATCGATAGAGCTTCCGGGGCAACGGAAGGCCAAAGCAGCATGGGCTGAAGCGCAGTCTTGCCTTTCTCCTTATCTGCGCTGACCATCAGAAGTCGAGCGTGATAGAAGCGTTGAAAAGTACTTCCTTGCGAATTCGCCTTAAGTATTCTCTGTGCAAGAGCCTCCAAGCATTCTTCGACTATCGCACTTCTGTCCGAATCCTCAGCCTTCTGTAGCCTTGATTCCAAAGCTCTGATCGACAGACATTGAAGTTCGTATTGATGCCACGAGATTTCATTGCTTTCCGGCTCGTGCCCACAGCCGGAACAGGCGTCGAGGAGCACAATTGTGAGGCAAAGAACCAACGTGCATTTCATTGCGGTGGCCTCACGTAGAAATCATATCCTTCTCGCTTCATTTCAAGAAATGGGAGACTTGAGTAGAACGACTGCAGAAGTTGTCTGGCAGCCTGTCTTACGGTTGCAACATTGATGCGGCGCGGGTCATCGACAGTGCCTAGTGCATCCGTGTAGAACCTACGGAATTGTTCTAGATCGCCTTGCACAGGACTTGGATAGAGATGGTACCATCCAATAGCGGTGTCGTTAAGTTCCGTTAAGTGCCCTTCTGCTTCCATAAAGTTTCTGTATCCTGCGCCCGGCTGAGCCGGATTTGCGACCGCATAAAAATCATCAAGCTGTCTCCAAACATTGTTTGCGGGCGAATTATCTCGCACGGCAATCTGTTGCACTACGTGCCTGTTTTCATGTCTGATGGTCGAAGCAACGTCTTCTCTGGTTTGGTTCGTGCTGTAAGGAAGTTTTCCAACCTCGACGACGTAAACTCTTCGGTTATCTCCGGCTCCTCCCGGCTGGAATGCGTTATGCGTGGTGAGTGCATTCTGGGTAACCAATTGCGCATATTGGTAACGGTTGCCAGCGTTGATAACCAGTGTGATGCCATCGGTCGCCTCATGATTGGCTTGACTGAATAGTACCGAGGCATTTCCTGGCGGAGTATTATCAAAGGAAAAGGACGGGTTGAGTGAAGCGGCAATGGCCGCGACTTCGGTTTGTCTTTGTGCCACCGTGACGCCCATAAGCGGAGTTCCGTAAAAGTTATCCAGGGCGACGCGGACTGGTCGGTAGAGGATCAATCCACCGGTCAATTGGACAGAAACATTGTAGGTTTGCCTGTGGTGAGCATGGTCACGGGGCAACAGTACGCTTGAGGCACTTTCGGCCGGGCCATAGCTAACTTGGACGGTTCGCTTTGTATCAGTATTAATCTCGAACGGGTCCGTTGTTCGGTCGCCATCCCCGTTTAGATCCCACGAGTACCGAAACTGGTTGGTGCCACCGTCCACTTCGTAGCGAATCGCTGAGTTGTACACATTGATGACCCTCCTAGCGCTTCCCTGCCGCTCGATCAGCGAGACCACATGGATGTTCACCTTGTCCGACACCATGCTGCCACCGGCGGGCTTGTAGGTCAGCTTCAATCCAGCCGCACCGATTTTCATCCCTTCAACAAACACGCTCTGCGGGAGGGAGTTAATAGGGAAGTCTTTAGGCACCGAGATAATATCGCTTCGCGGCCCCTTACTCGCCCGTGGCCAAAGTCGGATGGTCGTTGACCCGCCGGTTACCTCGAGGCGGACGGTACCGTTTGGGTCGCATTGTTGGCAGACAATCGTTATGCCCATCAGGTCATCTTCTTCCGGACTCAGCTCGGTTTCTTCCAGATCCCAGACGGGCTCCAAGGGGCGGTGCGGGGCGGGGGCGGGATCAGGGTACACGTTGTTGTTATCGTTGTCGTCGTTGAGCATGACGGCGGCGCCGGGCGTCTCCTCTTGGGCGTCCGTGGCACTTGCCGCCATAAGGTTCAGGTTGACATCGTCGTCGATGATTTGCCAATGCCCTGTTCGCCCAATTCGATTGCAGCATTTGTTGGATTACTCAGATTGACAAAGAAAGTTTCGGTCGGCTCAACGTTCAGATCCCCTTTGACCTTTACCGTTATGTTCTTGCTTGTTTGTCCCGGGTTAAACGTAACTGTGCCCAGGCCAATGGCAGTGTAATCATCTGGAGCGGTTGCCGAGTTGTCCTGTGTGGAATACTGCACGGTGACCGTGCTAGTGCTGGCCTTGGAAAGGGTGACCGTGAATACAGCGTCGGTCGTGCCGGAATTGCCTTCGGTGACTGTGACGTCGTTAATAATGATCGTCGCCGAGGAGCCTTGAGAGTCGTCATCGACGATATTACCGACGGCCTGGCCATCTGCTATGGTCGAATTCGTAGGGGAACTGAGGTTGACAAAGAAAGACTCATCAAGCTCCGGCGTTGTATCTCCATTTACGCTCACGATAATTGGTTTTCTGGTCTCGCCGGGATTGAAGGTGATAGTGCCGGACGATACTGCGCTGTAATCTTCCGGCGCGACGGCCGAATTATTTTCGGTGCAGTACTGCACGGTTACGGTCTGGCTGCTCACCACGGAAAGACTAACTTGGAAGACTGCCGGAACAGTCCCGCTGTTTCCTTCAACAACCGAGGCGTCACTAATAGAAATCTTTGGGCCATCATTGTCCAGGTTCGTGACCGATACATCATCGGCATTGCGACCATTGTAATTCGGGTCATTGCTTGTTGCGGAAGCGGTAATGATTGAATAGGGCACGCTGCCATCGACCAAGGTGTCGTCCTCACCGATCACGGTCACCGTTTGTGACAAGACGCCATTGGTAGGCGTAAAGGTCAACATCAGTGGCGACGGCCGGCCCTCAGTTGAATCAGAGCTGCTGAGCGCGATGTTGACGTCTGCTGTCGGCAAAGAGGTTAGAACAACGCTAAAAGTGGCCGTTCCACCGGATTCGGTAGTGACCAGCCCAGAGGTCGGCGTGACGGTGATACCAGGCACATCATTATCGTTATTGACGACGGAAACATCGGCCGGGTTCAATCCGTTGTAGCTCGGGTCGGCACTTGAGGCAGGCGCCGTCACGATGGTGTATGAGATGTTGCCGTCAATCAGACTGTCATTTACTCCCCTGACGGTAACTGTCTGCGGTGTCAGCGCGTTTGCCGGCGTGAAGGCCAGGGAGTTCGGCGATACCGTCCCTTCGGTCATATCTGAACTGCTCAAGCTGATAAACACATTCGCCGTAGGCGTGGAATTGAGAACCACGGTGAAAGTTGCGGTTCCACCCGCCTCGGTAGTGACCAAGCCGCCTGTGGGTGCCACCGTAATGCCGGCCGTGTCGTTATCGACATTGGTGGCGGAGACATCCGCTGCATCGCGAGCATTGTAATTGGCATCACCACTCACCGCCGCGGCGGTGACGATCATGTAGGAAATGTTCCCATCGTCCAGAGTGTCGTCCACGCCTGTAACGGTTACGGTCTGTGAGTTCTTGGCGTTGGCGGGAGTAAAAGTTAGAGAGGCCGGAGACACCGTGCCCTCGGTCGTGTCGGAACTGATCAGGCCGATTGTTACATTCGAAGTCGGGATCGAGTTCAACACCACAGTGAAGGTCGCCGTGCCGCCCGCTTCGCTCGTTTGCAGCCCTGAGGTGGGGCTTACGGTGATTCCCGCAGGTTCTTCGTTATCAGTGTTGGTTACCGACACGTCTGGTGGATTCCGGCCGTTGTAAGCTGGATCGCTGCTGGTGGCTATTGCGGTTACGATGGTGTAGACGATGTTGCCATCCATGATCAAATCGTCCTCACCGGTCACGGTCACGGTCCGAGGCGTCATTGCGTTTGCCGGAGTAAACGTAACCGAGGTCGGCAAGACCGTGCCCTCCGTCGTGTCCGAACTGCTCAAACCGACGGTCACGTTTGCGCTGGGAGTCGTTGTCAAAGCAATGGTGAATGTGGCCGTGCCGCCCGCCTCGGTGGTTACCAGTCCGGCAGTAGGTGTCACAATGAAGCCGGCTGTGTAATCATCGCGATTCAAGACCGATACGTCTGCGGCGTTGCGGCCGTTGTAGTTCGAGTCGCTGCTTGTGGCCGGGTCGGTGATGATGCTGTAAACCACGTCCCCATCGTCCACCGTATCATCCAAGCCGGTTACCGTAACTGCCTGGGATGTAAGAGCGTTCTCTGAAGTAAACGTCACGGAACTTGGAGACACGGTGCCTTCGGTCGTATCCGAACTTCGCAACCCGATCGTCACGTTCGAGGTGGGACAAGAGGTCAAGACGACTGAAAAAGACGCCGAACCGCCGGCTTCGCTCGTAAACAGACCGCCCGTCGGACCAACGGTGATTCCTGGAGTGCCAACCGTGACCAGTGTACTTATCTCGGCCCGCGGCGTTGGGCTTGGCGTGGAACTCGTCACGAGCGCCGAATTCGTTATGGTCATCGTGGCGGGAATGGTGCAGCCCACGGCAACTTTGATCACAACCCCCCTATTAAAGGTTGGGCTTGGCATCGTGCCCAAGTTGCACGTGACAACGTTGGTCTCGTCTACACTGCAGCCGGAGGAGCTTTGGGGAAAGGGGAGAAAAGTTACGCCTGTTGGTAGCGTATCGCGAATCGTCACCGATTCAGCGGGGTCGGAGAAGGGCGCGTTGGAAACCAGAAGGATATAGGTCAGAGTGCCGCCCTGAGCGACGGGGGCTGGCAAACCGCTCATGAAGAGCGAAAGGTCTGCGAATGATCCGCCGCCAGCCAAGTGCGAGCGTATGGCCGGTGCATGATCGGTGCGATTCCCAATCTCTGGGCGACCAATTCGTTCCGGTGTTTCCCCCGAGTCGACTTCTTGCTGGTGCGGTCCAGTTCGTCGATTTACATTTCGGCCGCCTGCGTTTCCGCACCCCGAGTCCCCTTTTTTGATTTGGCGCAATCGGTTCACGCCGACTCCAGGGACGAGCGTGTCGCGAGCCAAATCAATTGTAACATCGTTGGTGCCGGACCCGCCGTCGAGGCGATCTCGACCCCGGCCGCCGTCCAGCGTGTCGTCGTCGGCTCCCGCAAGCAGTGTGTCGTTATCACATCCCTGGCGCTGACGACGTGGTACATTTCGCTGGCCACCGATCAGGTTGTCGCGACCTGAGCCACTGTCCAGAAGATCGCTGCCTTCGCCACCGTCCAATATGTCGTCGCCTGCGCCTCCCGAAATCTGGTCGTTGCCAGCTCCTCCCAAGAAGATGTCGTTTCCCTGGTCAGAGCCAAGCGTATCGTTGCCATCGCGGCCTGCGATCGAGTCATTTCCCAGGCCACCATAGACCCAGTCGTTTCCAACTTGTCCATCCAATGTGTCGTCGCCGTCACCCCCGACCATCGTGTCGTCGCCTGCCCCGCCATCCACCGAGTCGTTCCCCGTTCCGCCGAGCATCGAATCGGTTCCGTCACCGCCGAAGAGTGTATCGTCGCCGTCGTCTCCCATCAGTGAATCGTTGCCCATGCCGCCATCCAGAGAATCGTTGCCGCCCAAAGCTTCCATGCGATCGTGGCCGGTTCCGCCGACCAAGGTATCGTTTCCGTTGGAACCAATCAGGGTATCGTCGCCCCCTCCGCCATCCAGTAGATCATTTCCACCAGCGCTCACAAGCACATCCGCTTCGGGCCCGCCTATCAATGTGTCATCTCCCGCACCGCCGACAAACAAGACGGGAATAGCGGTCGCCCCTGCTTCGTGGCTGATTGAAACAAGGTCGAAACCACCAAGAGCATCCACGGACAGCTTTTCTATGCCTACCGCAGTATCGGTCTCCACATCTACGACAACTATGCTGACTTGCCCGCTGCTGGAAACGGTTGCGGTGATAGTCTCGTCCAAGTCCGTACCTGAAACATACACGGCATCGTATCCAGGTCCCCCGAGGATGCTGTCGTCGCCGTCGCCGCCGATGATCAGGTCATTCCCCGAGCCGCTTGAAATGGTATCGTTTCCATCGCCACCTTCGACTTGTGCGTCCACAAAAACCGCCACGTCAACGGTTGCCACGTCGTCGCCGACGAGCAGCAAGATTTCAAGGAATTCTATGTTCACTGCCGAATCTAAATCGCCGCCCAATGTGCTGCTGACGCTTCCCGGTCCCGCGGAACTCACGGCAATGGAATCTGGGTCTTCCGTTCCCACGACCTGTACGAAGTCGAAGCCCAATCCGCCATCCATCGTATCGCTTCCTTGCCCCCCTTCCAGACAGTCGTCACCGTCACCTCCGACAAGAGAGTCGTCTTCAGGACCGCCGTGTATCGTGTCTGATCCATCGCGACCGAAAAGGATGTCGTTACCTCCTTGGCCATCCAAGCTATCGTCGCCCAACTCGCCGTCGAGCGTGTCGGACCCAATCGATCCGGAGATCGTGTCGTTGTCAGCCCCGCCGAGCAGGAAATCGGCATCATTCGTGGAAGGATCAGCCAGAAAATCAAACTCGCCAGCACCGCCAATTATGCTGTCCGTTCCATCGCCACCCAAAACGGTGTCGTCGCCCAGCCCACCCGTGAGTGTGTCGCTCCCGTCCTCGCCCAGCACGCTATCATTGTCTGGCCCTCCGTCAACGAGATCATCTGAACTTCCACCGGAGACAGTGTCGTTCCCTTCGCCGCCAGTCAAAGTGTCCGCCGAATCGCTGCCAATCAAAGAGTCGTTGCCTGCTCCCCCGTCGATCAAGTCTGCACCAGCACCACCCATCACCGTGTCATCGCCATCCCCGCCGCTGAGAATGCAGGATGCGCTCACATCCAGGCCTGTTACGATCACATCATTTCCGGCATCGGCAGAAATAACCACCGATGAAAGCTCGTTACGATCGTAGTCGTGGGACGTTCCATTCACCGTCACACGCGTGGTGAATGGATCGAGGTTTTCGATCTGAAAGACATCGCCCTGATCGGTTCCCGAAATGCTCAGGACGAGGGAATCGTCTCCCGATTCGCTGTCGAACGCATCTTCCGTAGCCAAATAGAGCACATCATTCCCTGCACTACCCCTTACCGAATCTACTCCTTCCCCACCTGCCAGAAAATCGTCACCAGAGCCACCGATCAAGGTATCATCGCCTGGTCCACCGTAGAGGTACGCGGAGATAGCCAAGTCAGAGGACACCTCGATGCGGTCATTGCCATTACCACCGGAAATATCAAGGCCCGCAACCGAGTTGCGAAAGTAGTCGTGCGAATCGCCGTTGATGGTCAGCCTTACAGTGTCGGGGGCCACCAGTTGAAATAGCACCACGTCGTCGGCGTCACCTAGGTCCGCTACTAACAGAGAATCCTGCGTGAACGGCGACCCGTCCGAATGCGAGAGGAGGAATCGTTCCTCGAGACGCTCAACAAGGAAACGCGGTGAACGGCGATTGGTCATCGGGTTGTATTGAAGAACACCTCGCTGAGACCGCCTATTCCCCCCCCCTTACCGAGATTTTGCCAAAAGCGTCGCTGATGTCTTGGGAAAGCGGGCATGGATAGTTCCCCCCTTGATTCGAGTAGGTCAAATGTTCGATCAATCGTTTTTGGAAGAGGATCATCGGATGCGCATTTGGGGTCTACTGCCTTCGTAAAACGAATCGCTAAAGAACTGGTTTGGACCAGCAGCAGTATTGCTACGGACCATACCGTTTAGCAAGGATTTTCCTGGTTTCCACTGTCTCGTGAGTGCCCACGACTGATATGCCGATACGAGTGGACTGGTCCAGCCCTGATAGTGGTGTGGACCGCGTAGAGCTTGCGACCATTTGGTCAAGCGACTAACGTAGTGAACACTCGCAACCAACTGAACCTTGAGACTGCAACGATGCGTAACATTCTGCGAACGCTAACCGAGTTCATTCGTTCTGGCCGCGATGTCGTTGCCTGTTCGCTCATTGAGACGCGCGGGTCGACGCCGCAAAAGGCCGGGGCCTGGATGCTTGTATTTCCGGACGGTAGCCAGTGCGGCACGCTCGGGGGGGGCTGCGTGGAGGCTGAGGTCCGGCAGCGGGCACTGCGGTCGCTGGACGGCGGCGGCCCGGAACTGATCTCATTTCAGCTCGACGATAATTACGGCTGGGACGACGGCCTGATCTGCGGCGGTCGAATGGTCATGCTAATCGAGCCGCTGCGGAATCGTGACGGCCTCGATTACTTTGAAAAATTTCGCGACCTCGTCGAAAAGGGCAATGGCTGCACCGAAGCAATCGTTGTTGATCCCGATCGACTTCCGGGCATCGCCGAGGGAGGCAGAGTTCTGTTTGACTCCCAAAACGAGATTTCCGATCGCCGTCGCGTGGAAGAAATTCCGCCGTTGATCTTCGGTGAGCTGCCCAGCCTATCCGACAGGCCCAGGCCCGGCAGTCGTGGGGGCGTTGCATTTCTGCCCGTGTTGCCGCGGTGTCGGCTCTTGATCGTCGGGGCCGGTCACGTCGGCCAGGCGGTAGCGGAACTCGCCGCTCGCGCCGACTTCGATATATGGGTTGCTGACGACCGCGATCGTTACGCGAGCGAGGATCGGTTCCCCACCGCCGAGCGACTCATTGTCGGCGATTTGGCCAAAACGCTACCAAGCCTGGACCTCGATTCGCGAACCCTAGCCATCATCGTCACGCGAGGCCACTCGCACGACGAGGAAGCTTTGTTTTTGTTGGCCGATCGCCCGGTTCGCTACCTCGGAATGATTGGCTCGAAACGAAAGATTCGGTTGATTTTCGACGACCTACTCGCCGCTGGAATCTCGCAGTTCGCCCTGGATCGCGTCCATGCACCACTCGGCATCGACATTGGCTCGCAGACCGTGCCCGAAATCGCAATCTCGATCGTTGCGGAACTCATCGCCGTGCGCAATCTGGGCGAAGCAGAGGTCAGGGTTCAGCGTTCAGGGTTCAGGGTTCAGGAGTCTAGAGTCAGGAGTCGGAAGTCAGAAGTTAGCGGCGTAGATGCTCGCGACGACTCGGTTCACATGTCACGCGCGCTTGGCCCGGACGTAACCCTGAACCCTGAAACTTGAACCCCGAAACCTCCCCTCATGTTCATTGCCATTGTTCCGGCCGCCGGCAAGTCGACTCGTATGGGCCAGCCCAAGCTCCTGCTGCCGCTGGGCGACCGCCGCGTCATCGAGCACGTGCTGGACGCTTTAGGTGAATCTCAAGTCGCACGCGTTGTCGTGGTGCTGCAACCTGGGTCCGATGAGTTGCGGTCCGTTGTGTCAAAATATGCCAAAGTCGAAGTGGCTTCGCTTCCTGCCCCAACACCGGACATGCGAGCCTCGATCGTCTTCGGCCTCGATTATGCGGAACGCCAGTGCGGACCAGAACCGCTGCATGCATTCTTCATTGCCCTCGCGGACCTTCCCACATTATCCACCTCGGTGATCGATCAGCTTGCCGAGCAGTTTCTCCGCACGTCCCGGTCGATCATCGTTCCGACTTTCAGCGGCAAGCGTGGACACCCAGCGCTGTTCGATTGGAAACTCGTGCCGCAGGTTCGAGCCCTGCCGCCCGACCGAGGTGTCAATCACCTGATCGCACAGCTTGCCAGTGAGGTCGACGAGTACCCCATCGGCGACGCTGGCGTTTTGGAAGACTTGGATACACCACAAGATTACGATCGAATCCGTCGCTCGAATCGATTCTAATCGCCACTCACAAAACGAGAACGAATCGGGGGCTGGTGCCAAGTCATCGAGGTTCCTGCCCTCGATTTGTTAGACCAGTCCCACACACAACGGCTCTAAATCGAGAGCGACGGTGCGTGGGGAGCGAAGAATGCGTCGAGGACGCGTGGCTGGGCGGCGAAGTTCAGATGAACCGTGCTACCAATGCAGTGGTGTCGCAACACGACTTCAGGGTCGATTGAATCGGCTGCGAAGCAATCCTTCAGGCCGGGGCGGGCAACCAATCGCCAGTAACCATTGCGATATCCGCGGATGGCATCTCCCTCGGCAGCGATCCAATTGGTCCGCCGGCACCGCAGCTCGACTGGCTGCGGACGCGCAAACGGGCGACCGGTCAACTCGGCCACAGCGGGAAAAAGTCCAACCATCGGCACTGGTTCTCCGGTCGTCAACCGGATTTGCTGACATAGGTACGCAGACCCGCCCCCTTCCGCATACAGTCGATGTCCGGAACAAACGTGATCGCGAATCGCCGCCCGCATGCACTCGTTGGTCGCCAGGGTCCACGCATGCTTTTCCGGATGACCACAGCCGAGGTATACGATGTCGGTCCCGGCGGGCAACCGTTCATCGACGAGCGGCGAGAATTCACAAATTTCCGCGCCGAGAATTTCCAGCGCGTCCAATGTGTCGGGAAAATAGCAGTGAAAGCACTCGTCGTAGGCCACGGCCACCTGCAACCGATTTCGTAAACGTCGTACGTTGAAGAGTCCGGGCGGCCGAGCAGGCAACGGACGCGATCCGGCTAGGGTCAACAATCGGCTCATGTCCGTAACCTCGGTGAAGCGGCGGCTCAAATCGTCCAGCGTCGCGGCGGGTACTCGCCTACCGGTCTGCATGCGCTCGATGCACTCGCTCGCCGACGGACCAGCGGCCAGGCCACCAAGCACCTGCACGCCATGAATACCTTCCCAAGACGCCTTCTCAGCCTCGTAGTGCTCGCGATTTATGAAACCATCGATCAAGAGCGCGTCGATGCCGGCGGGAAGCGGTTGTGCGTGAAAGTCGCCGCGCGATTGACTGCGAACTACTCCGATGACGGGTGCGTTCACCATCCGCGCGACTGCGCTCCAGTTGGGACTTGCCTGGTCCGTCGATAACCCCGACGAATCGTTGGAAGTGCCCTCAATAATGGACAAATCCACTTGCGATGCGCTGCGAATGAAGAGTTCGCGACAGAGTTCTTCGCTCATGATCCACGGATCCAAGTGCCGACTGGCAATGCCGGTAAGCGGAGTCACGTAGTCGATGGGAGTGAAGGCCGCGAGCGATCGGAAATGTTGCACAAAGCTGCCTTTTTTCCGAAACGCGGCCATTATTGCTGGGATGCACGCGCTCGCTTCCGCTGGTTCCAACAGATTGACAATCGCCAAACGAGGCAGATTAGGCATGGACTGTACTGGGTCGGTTGGTACGCGGATGGAAGTTTGTGAAGCCGCGGACAAGTTCGCATAATTTTGGCAGCGACCCCTGCGAACTCAGTCCAAGAGCATCTTAGGTTGACCAAGTGCCCAGTCAAGACCGCCAGAATGCGCTTGACGGACCGATCTTCGGCGATTAGCTTCGATAGTCAATGAGAGCAGTTTAGGGGGCAATTGAGACGTGCTTTGCCTTGAGAAGAGGCGACTAGCATTGTCGATGTCGTCAGGTTACCGTTCGATTCAGACCCTGGCCGCGATCTTGAGTTACAGTAACCAGAGTTTGACCTGAATGGGGAACAAGTGACATGGACATGATGCGCATTCGACGTCAGCCAATCCAGGCCGCAAACGAGCCCCAGTTAAGAAGCGGAGCAAACTTGAGCAACATGAAGTTGGGATCAGAGCGGCACAGTGATCATCGATTTGGACAGTTCGCCCAGAACACCTCCCATCTAATTCGTCAACTCGGCGCCGTGGGATTGATCGCACTTCTGACCATGGTCGGAATGCTGGGGTTCCACACGATCGCACAGGCAACCTGGCAAGATCCCAATCAACAGCCCGGGGGCGACGACCCACCCAAGGATGATTCCAAAGAAGGCGACGAAAACAAGACGGAAAAGAAGGAAGCCAAGAAACCGGCTCCCATCAAAGAGGTAAATAACCTTAAGGAATTGGAGCTGCCGGACCCGGAGTTTAAGGAATTGCATCGTGGCACCCGCAGCCATCGCAAGCCACTACCGGAACTTCTGCTCAGCAAACGCCTCGATCGCCCCGAGCCGTCGAAAGAGGAAACCAGGAAATTCGATGAATTCAAAAAAACTCAAGGTGCGACCCCCATCAAGCCGGAAGACATGGAGTTGATCGAAAAGGTCGTGAAAAACCAGGTTTACAGCCTGACCGACAAGGATTGGCACAACCCGCAATCGGCCGGTCGAAAAAACCGGGACCTGATTGAACCAATTCTCTTGAACCCCAACGGAGTCAATGAGAAGTTCTTTTCGATCTACAAAGACTTTCTCATTCGCTACCTGCCGAATTGCCTGGACAATAATTTGTGGGCGCGAGTCAACGCGATGAAGTTGATCGCGCTCATGAGAGACGAAAAGAACATTCGATTGTTAGTCCAGCAAATCAACGATCCGAAACAGCACGAAGGCGTGAAGTTCCTGGCGATCGAGGGCATCGAGATGCTCGGCAAGGATAAGAAAATCACGGATGTTCAGTTGGAGTCCTTGGCGGTTGGCACTTTGCTCGATCTGCTGGAAAAGAGAGATCAGATTGAACCTTACACGCGCCAGGCGGCAGTTCGCGCGTTGGGTGCCATCGGCCGGCCGACGCGCGTCGAAATTCAGAAGGATGTGAAGGTGGCAATTGCCTTGCTCAAGATTCTGCGGGACCCCAACATTCGCCGCTGGGACCGCAGTGAGGCATTGGTCGCTTTGTCGAACTTGTCCATCCCGTCAAGCCTGGACTACAACTTCCAATACGCGGCCTACGAAATCGCTCAGTTCGTCGCCGACGCCGGCATCGCTGCACTGAAAAACCCGGCAATCGACGATTTGCACACGCACCTGTTCCTGGTGGACGCATCCTACGCGCTGGTGGCCGAAAAGAAGCCGGATCGTAGGTCTATGGAAAAAAGGGCCACTGTTCATACTCTGGCGGCCAAGAATGGTGATCCTGCCTATGTGAAATCGTTAGGTGACCAGATCAGCAAACTCACGGTAAGCGCTTTGAAGGTTTATCGCTCAGGACAGAAGTTACCGGATGAAGTAGATAAGCGGGTCTTGCAAATATCGAAAGGACTGGAGAGCGAGGACTTCAAGACTAAGGTGAACGCATTCGTGGAATTCCTCAAAAACAAGCCGCCACGAGACAAGAAACTCACGCCTCAGACCGAGGAGCTTGGCCCTCCACCGGCTCTCGTCGGCCCCAGTGCGCCAGTCAAGAAAGAGGCCGAAGAGGAAAAGGGAAAGTCCGACCCGGCGTCCGGTGCCACTGCCAGCCAGCCAGGTTCCGGCCCGTAGCCTCGACTTAATTCTCACCCTCCAGTCGACGAGCATCAAATCCGGCGAGGCCGTTGTCGACTCGATGAGTTCCTTGACGCGCTCGCTTGGACAGAAGAAGATTGCGTCAGGAGGTACACAATCGTGGCGAAATTTGCTGTGATCTTGCCGGCGGCGGGTAGATCGTCCCGGTTTCACGACAAACGCAAGAAGCCGTTTGCGGATCTCGACGGCCGGGCGGTCTGGGTGCGTGCCGCCGAACTTTTTATCAATCGCGAAGACGTTTGCCAAACGATCATTGTGATCAGTGCCGAGGACCGAGAGGAATTCTCGCGACGGTTCGCCCCCAATCTGGCCTTCATGGGAGTGGAGGTTGTGGATGGCGGTGCCGAGCGGACCGATTCGATCGCCAAGGCCCTTGAAAACGTGCGCGATGCGGCGGACTTTGTTGCGGTACACGATGCCGTCCGGCCCTGTCTCACGAAGGATGACATCGACAAGATATTCGGAGCGGCTGAGCGGACCGGCGCGGCCGTTTTTGCCACGCGGATTCACGACACCCTGAAGCGAACCGCCACCGATGGCACAGTCGCCGAGACCGTCTCGCGCGAAGGCCTATGGGCCGTTCAAACCCCCCAAATCTTTCGCCGCGAAACCCTGCTCAAAGCCTACGCCAACCGCACCCGTGTCGGAAAGTCCGTAACCGATGACGCTCAACTCGTCGAGGCCACCGGCACAAAAGTGACCCTCGTCGAAGGCCCCGTGAGCAACATCAAAATCACGACCAAGGGCGATCTGTTCTTGGCCAAGGCCATTCTCGAATCGATGCCCAAGCCCAAAGTGCAGGGGCCGATTCACCCGTTTGCTGAAGACAAAATGTGGTGAGGCCGTCCATCAAAATAGGGACAGGCACCTCGCGGACTCGGAGCCAGTCCCCATTTTGTGATGTGTTCATAAGGTCAAGCGGTTTCGGGAACTGCACTGCTTGTCGGATCGATGTGTACCGGTTTGTACCCGCCGATCGTTTTGAAGTACAACAGCAACAGCAAGTAGATCACGGCCATGGCCGCGGGGATGATCGAATCGGCCTTGAGTGTTTTTCTGTCTCCTTCGATGCTTGCGGTGTGTACGGCTCGTTCTTGGCTGGTTAGTTTTTCGAGGGCTGCCTGTGGATCCTTGTTGCCAGCCTTGGCCAATTCGGCCCGATTTGTATCGAGGTTCTTTTGTACTTCGCCCAGTTTCTTCCCGTCCAGCCCGATGGCTTCGCCGAAAATCAGTGGGAGAAACTTGCTCGGCTTGTCTGCCTTGTATTGCTCGAATGCGGCAGGGTCTTTTTTCAATGCCTCGCCCGCGAAACGATCTTTCGCGTAACCTAGGCCGGGCGCACCAATCAGGCCGGCCGACATCATTCCGATTCCGCCCATGATCGAAATGGCCACCGCTCCCGTTCGCGGGAATCGGTCCGATGCAACAGCCAGCATTGTCGGCCAGAAAAATGTCTTGCCCACCCCATACACACTCAAAGCAACCAGGGCACCGCCGAACGACGCAATGCCGCTTGTCAGGTTCAATCCAACGCAAGCCAGAACAGCGCATGTCAGCAGGATTCCCACGGGCGAAAGACCAATGCGCTTTTCAATGAAGTCGGCACAGAATCGAAGCACGAACATTGTGAAGGACGTGAACACGAACAGCCACTTGCCTTGCTCGGAGGTAAGGATGTTTCCGGAAATGTTCTGAATCCAGTTGTCGGTACCGAGTTCCACGGCCCCAACCATGGCATGTGCAATGAACAAGAGAAACAACATCCAGTGCCCCACGGCACCTTTGGTGATGAACGCTACGGCAATGAATAGCACGGCACCGATGATCGACGATTCAATGCCGCTCAGGCCGAGAATACTCTGACCAAACATCACCAAGAGTCCGCAAACGATCAGGCCGCCCAACAGGCCAACGTCCTGAAACATCTCGCCAAGGCTGAGCCCCTTCTGCGACGCTTCCGATTTGGGGAAATGCTGGGCGAAAAACATGAGCCCGTACAGAACCGTGGGAATCAAGAACAAAGCGAATTGGTATTTCCAATACACATGATAGACGTCGTCCAGCACCCAACCGGAAGCACTGCCCAGCACCAAGCCCGCAGGCCAACTCGCGTGCAAAATGTTTAGATAATGAGTCCTGTTGTGGAAAAACAGAGTTGCTACGAGTGGATTGGCCACCGCTTCCAATGTGCCGTTGGCAAAGGCAAAGATGAAAGAACCCCAGGTTAGCAGATGCCGAACGGTTTCCTTTTCCATGCTGGGCACGGCCGCAAAAGTTACCACCGCCGACAGAATGTGCAGCAGGAAGGCCGCGATCACCAGTTTGCCATAGCCCACCTTGTCGCAAATGACGCCGCCAATGATGATGCCGAAACAGAACCCCGTGAATCCTGCGCCGCTAATGTCTCCAAGTTCCGTGGCAGTGAAACCAAATTCACCGCCCCAATTGTCCAGGAAGCCACCGCGAATCGAAAACCCTACGCCGGCTGCCAGGATCGCCATGAACCCGCCCCACAATAATCGCATGGCGTTCGTGGAGGTCGCTCCGGTCGAATGATTGCCGTTGGTCTCGTTCATCGTTCCCTAGCTCCTTTGTGTCAGACCGGGTTGGGCTGGTCAGATCCGAAACGGAACCTGAACGGACCAACCACCTCGGAACAGGCGGGCGGGATTATATGGCCGCGTGAGGGCATGATCAATGATCAAGTGCGAAACTAGACTGCGGCGAGCTTGAGGATTTCATGTGCACAGCGTTGGGCCCCGTCGGTTGGATAGGGGGCCGGACCGGGGCGAAGGGATGCAGCGGAATCTAAGGCGCGACGGAGTCGCAGTTCTTTGAACTCGCGCGTACTCACCGGAACACCCCCGCCCCATTGCCGCAGGCCTGCGGCGAGCGCGCGATGTTCACAGAATCCGAACCGTGGGGGAAATACCAGTGGCGTGCGATGAGTCATCGCGTCGCTCACGGTGCCGTAGCCGGCCTTGGCCACCATGACGTCCACCGAGGCAGCCAAATCGCGCGGAGGCCAGCGAACCAAATCTACAACATGCCAGTTGTCGGCCGCTCCGCCGATCGCCTGATAGCTGATGAAGTGATAATCGGGAAGTCGCGAAAGGTTTTGCCACTGTATGTCGTCTTGACCATTTCGACCGACGTACATGTACACCAATCGAGCATCGCGAGAAAGTCCAAGCTCGGCCAGCAGTTCACGCGTTCGATCGCGTCCTCGTCGTGCAACGAGTCCGACCCTCCGAACGAATCGGAATCCGTCTGACTCGATGGCCGGCTGTGCCCGCAACAAGACGGTCGCCTGCGAATACTCGAATGCCATTTGACGAATCATCGGGCGGTAGGTGGTCAAGTCGCTGCGAGCATAGGGGCGAAAGATGTCGCTCCACGTGAAGTTGGCCACGAGGACTCCAGGGATGCCGGCCTCGCGAGCCGCGCGTAGTGGAAGTGGGGCGACATCGCTTACCACTGCCGCAAAATTGCCTCTTCGTAGGAATTCCACTTCGTTGCCCAGCCGTTCCGATGCCTGCGCGTGGACTCTCTGGTAGGCGGAGAGCGTGGCGGCACGATCCACCAGACTGCTTTCACACGGCGGATGAACCGCGCCGCAATCGAAAGCACCCTCGCTCAACTCAGTTGGACGATTGATTGAGTCAGAGCAGCGATCGAACAGATTGCGATCTGTTTTGACGTGAATCGGGACATTTCGTGGGATCGCGTCGAGCACCGCGGCGGCGCGGTTCAAGTGTCCGTAACCGTGTGACGTGATGTAGTAAACGATGCCGTTGCGTCGCGACATTGTTTGGTTCGTTGGTTTTTCAGTGAAGCGGCCATTCTTGGATGATTATCTGCCGCTGGTCAACAGGCGGTTCGTTGACACCCCCCGGCGAAGGGTTATAATCGCGCGTGGTTTAGGCAGGGTTGGGCACAAATGCGCTTGTACAAGCGTCGAGTTGAAAGCATTTCTTATGAGTCAGGGCGGAACCGGAAAACCTGAGTCGGGTGGCAAACCGCAATCACAACAGCCGCGGCCCGCTCAGTCGGGCAAGCCCGGCGCCGCCGGCGCGAAGCCGGCATCGCAAAAACCGGCCGGTCCAGGCGCATCGGGGGCCCGACCCGCTCCACAATCCGGGCAGCCGGCGTCGTCCCCGAAAGTAAACACTCAACAGCAAGTTCAAATCGGCAGCTACCGCGTTTTGGAACGCGTCGGGGCCGGAGGCATGGGCACCGTCTACCGAGCGATGCACGTGGAACTAGAGCGCGAAGTTGCCCTCAAGGTCATGTCCAAGGAGATGAACGCGAACGCCACCATGGTCGCGCGATTTAAGCGTGAGGCCAAGGCGGCGGCGGTGCTGCAGCACGAAAACATCGTGCAGATTTACGACGTCGGCGAAGACAAGGAGCGAGGGATTCACTACTTGGCCCTCGAGTTCGTTCGAGGCCGCGACCTTGCGGACCTGATTGAGAAAAAGAAAATCCTGCCGGTCAAGGAGGCGATTGAATACCTGAAGCAATCGGCCCAGGCCCTGCAGTGTGCGTTCGACAAAGGCATCGTTCACCGAGACATCAAGCCATCGAATTTTCTCATCACGACCGAGGGCAAGGTAAAGCTTTGCGACATGGGTCTGGCCCTGCGCACCGAAGCAGGCGAAGAATCCAAAGTCACTCGCGACGGCACAACCGTCGGCACGGTCGATTACATGTCGCCCGAACAGGCTCGCGACAGCCGGTTGGCAGACACCCGCAGCGACATCTACTCGCTCGGTTGCACAATGTACCAAATGCTGACGGGCCGCGTGCCCTACGAAGAAGGTTCGATCCCGGAGAAACTTTTCAAACACGCTCAGGAGCCGGCCCCGGACCCGCTGCAATTCAACCCCGATATCCCCACCGGCGTCTTGTACGTGATGAACAAGATGCTGGAAAAGAAGCCGGAGGATCGGTATCAATCGCCCAAGGAATTGGTCGAAGACCTCGAAAATCTGCTTAAGGAGTTCAATGAGACGGCGAAACCGCAGGACGCCGCGCTGAAGACGCTGGCGATCGGGGCCGAGGCCGATGATACAGCTAGCGAAGAGTTGATGCTGAAGCGGCCGACCAGCATGGCCGTCAAGAAGCGCCAGGAAGAAGAGGCCCAGCAAAAGGCTAAGCAGCAACAACAGAAAATGATGATCGTCGGCGGGGCCGCCGCAGCCGTCCTTGTGATTGTGACCTTGGTCGGTTGGCTGGTTTTCCGCAAGCCGTCCAAAACACCTGAAGTTGTAACCGGCCCATCCGTCAATACGCCATCTGGTGGCTCGAAGGACACGGCGGGCCAGAACAAAGTGCCGCCGCCCAACATCGGTACGAAGACTCCTCCGATCAGCGATAGCGGAACCAAGAAAGGTTCGGATACCGTCGGCAACATGCCCGATACCAAAGGACCTGAAGTCAAAGGGAAAACGGACGACGGCGAAAACACGAGCAAGGTCGATTCGACCGCATCTACCAAGCAAGCAACGCCGGAAGTCACTCCACCGCCGCCGCCTCGTGTCTCTGATGAAGAGCGGAAAAAGCTCATCCAGGAACTTTTCCCACCTCCACGTACTACGGTACCCATACCCGGAACACCTGTGGCTCTATTACGCGGGATGCAGTCAGGCGTCGGAATTTTCGCCTCATTGGAAGCTGCCTGTAAGGCCGCGCTCACGGATGCTGCCAAAAGCAAAAAGATACAAATCGAGGACAACGGTCCGCTCTTCGAGAGAGCCTTCAGCATTACTAATGCCAACCTGGAAATCAGGCCCAAGCCGCCCGAACGTCAGCAGGCCCCCATTCGGCCGATCGTGGTAATCGAAGCCGCTGCCGACAAGGGAAAGACTTATTTCTTTCAAACCAAGAACACGCATCTCGTAATCGAAGGCATCGACTTCATCGTAGACGCCGACGTTTTGCGCGACTCCATTGGCCTGAACCCGTACGCACTGTTCGATATTCAGGGTGGCGATTTGACCCTGAAAAACTGCACGTTTACGATTCGGGGCAAACACGCCTCGTCGGTCTCGCTAGTCAGGTTCCACGGTTCGCGAGAAAAAGAACCTCCGCAACTCACAATCGAGAACTGCCTCGCTCGCGGCGAACCACTTTCCGTCGTCAGCCTGCAAGCCGCCCGGGCCGATGTAAAGCTGATCGAATCGTTGTTCGTCGGAGGTCAGATGGGCACGATGTTCGAACTGCTGCCACCCACGGAGCCGGCGCACCCGCCGAATCGTACCATTGGCTTCCGGCGCTGCACATGCGTGACACGCGGCGACTTCATGATCATGGACGGAAAGTCGTCGGGCGATGTACCCACGAAGCTGATCTTGCTCGATTCGATCATCGCCTGCTCGACTCCCGGTAGCGCCCGCAAATTGATGAACCTGAAGTCGTGGCCCGATCAATCGGGGGCCATGTCCAAGGCCACACTCGATGCACGGAGCACCTTGTATACCGGGTGGGAAAGCCTGATCTTCTCGGGTGCGGCCGGCAACCTGACTGCAAAAACCGCGGAACAATGGCTTCAGGCGTGGAAACAAGAAGCCAACGATTCCCAGGTGCGCAGAGATGCATGGCCGACCGAAGAATTGGGCGAACTCTCGGCCGTGGCCTCTCTCAGCTTCGATCCGGTCGCCATCGGGGCAGGCATTCCGGGAAAACTTGGCCTGCCAATCGGCTGTGCGATCGATCAGTTGCCGAGCGTTTCCCCACTACTCCTGGAACGCTCGCTCGGTCAAATTGACCCCCCTCCACTTCTGTCGGACGACAAAATCCTTCCGTCCTTTACATACAACCCGCAGAAGAACCCCTTATTTGGACAGTGGCAAGGCGAACAAAACCGTCGCAGGGCGGACTTGCAACAAGGGCCACTGAAGCCCGGCGACCATTTGGATCCGGTGCTCGAGCTGACGTTCAACGCCAACACCGACGGCGACCTCGGCAAGTTTCTAATGGCCCAAGAAAACTTGCCAGACACAACGATCGTGATTGTTTCGGGCGCGGGCACTCACCCGATGTCACCCGTTCGGCTGGCAGGAAAAAAATCGCTCGTGTTGGGATTCGTTCAGAATGCAGGCCAGCCGCTAATAATCCAGCCCGCTGCCGGAACAGAGGCGGCGGATGCAATGATCGACGTTCGAGACGGGGACTTGATCATCGATGGAGCCATATTCAACTGGCCAGCGAATGCACCGGCAGGCACGCCCAAACGGTTCCTCAAAGTGGAACGTGGAAACTTAACCGTGGGCAACAGTCGATTGACCGGTCCGTTGCAAGGCGACACGGGTTTCGAGGCGATTTCATTTGCCGGCGGGCCGCAAAAATCCAAGTGGCCGGAAAAGACCGCACTGGCGATCGCGCAGAATCCCGGCCAGCCAGGCGCTGCCCCGTTGCACCTGGATTTTCATCCCGCCCCACACGAACGCGCGAATGTCTGCCAATTGATCAACTGCTATGTGGGCGCCGAAACGAAGTGCTTCAGCATTGCAAGCTCACAGGCCATACTTCGCTTGGAAAACTGCGTGGCGATTACGCCGGGCACGCTGGCCAGCTTCGATGAATTGGACTATGGAGTGCCCCAAAACTTTGAAGTCGCGGTCGTCCTGAACCAAAACACGCTCGTCGCCTCGAAGGCTTTCTTTGAGGTCGGTGCCTGGATCGCACCCACCCTGCCGCCGCGACCTTTCGTGTTTACCAGTCGCGACAACTTGTACTTCGACCCGTTTGAACCGCCTGGCGGCGGGGCGGCTCCTCGGACTCGTTCCAACGTGCTGCTGCGCTACGGCGGTCGCACCTTGCAGCAAGGCATCCTCCATTGGGAATCCGACTACGACGCTTTCTCCAACGACATCGTCGCGTTCGTGACCACCAAAGAGGCCACGGGTAATCCGACGCGCCAGGATTTTGGCAAGGATTGGGTTCCGGTCTGGGGCCGTCCACACATCAAAGACTATGTGTCTGAAGAGCGCAGAAATGACAAGGTGCGTCTCAAGGCCGGTGCCGCGCAGATCAAGCTGAAGGATTTTGAACGCGACAAGAAGCTCTCCGTGCTGGAATTGCAGCCTCAGTGCGATGCCGCGAAAAAATCGTCGGCCGGCGGACCGATCGGAGCCGATCTGAAACGGCTGGCCATGTAGGACTGTGTCATCCACGGGGGCCGTAGGTTGGCTTCCCAAGCCGACAGTTCCAGGTCGTTTTCGGGTCGGCTGGAATAGCCAGTCTAAACCTGCCACTATCAATCGCATCCAGGTCATCCATGAATCTTGGCTTCATCGGCAACGACCTGGAATTGCAAGTTATCCGAAAGCAGCTTGATCTCGATCCGCGCCACAACCTGGTTGCCTTCGTGCAGGATTCGGCCTCGCCTACTTCGGCCAACACATTGTTCTTCACAACCCAAGCCGACCGCCCGATTCCAAAGCGGTGTACCGAACTTGACGAGCTACTGTTTTACGACAGCCTGGACGCTTTGATCCTTGGTGGTCCGATCGAGTTGCGCCCCGATCGTCTTCGCCGCGTGATCCAATTGGGTCGCCACTGCCTGTGCCTTGTTCCAGCCGATCTCAGCGCGCTGGTTTATCATGAACTGGCCATGAGCGCGGCGGATACGAAGGCCGTGCTGATGCCCTGGCTGCCCGCACGCCTTCACGCTGCATGGCAAGAGCTTTTCAGAATCTGTCGTTCCGGACTGATCGGACTCCCGCGCCAGATCATCATTGATCGATCCGGCCCGATGCCGTCTGGCCGTTTACTCATGTCCCAAATTTACGCCGAGGTCAACGATTTACTGAGCGATGTGGCCGGCGAGATCACCGAGTTGACCGCAACCGGCGACCTCGACGCTGGCCGGCTCATCGTGCAACATCGCACATCGACCGGCGTCTTAGGTGAGATCCGGCTGACGACAAGCGCCGGCGAAGATCGTTGCAGAGTTTCGATCGAGGCCGCCAGCGGTCACGCGGAGATGCTCTGGGCTTCAGGACTTTCCGGACCTGCCGTGTTGCACTGGACAGGCCTCGACGGCAACCATGAATTTGCCCAATCCAACCTCGAGCCAACTCGATCCCTCTTCAGCGAACTGTCCCGCGCACGCGACGGGCTGTCGCACACCCCCAACTGGAACGACGCGATCCGCGCCGCCGAGTTGGCCGATTGTGCCTGGCAAAGCCTGGAGCGGCGCCGTGCCGTCGATGTCTACCGTGAAAAACGCACCGAACTCGCCTCCTTCAAGGGCCGCATGACCTCAATCGGCTGCGGGCTCATCTGGTTCACGCTGCTAATTCTGATCGTCATCGCCGCCGGCAAAGGCCTCCAACTTCCCGGCATGGATTACATGGCTGCTGCACTTGCCCTTGTGTGGGTCACTTTCCTGGGCGTGCAAACTCTTCGTTGGATCTTTCCGAGGGATCTCGGGCAGACAGGTGTCGAGAAAAGTGAGAGGGAGAAGTTTGGGAACGACGTCTAAACCTAGGTCGAGATGGATTTTTCTTCTCAAAAACCACATGCCAGGGAACATACTGTTCTATTGCATAAAGTAGAAGGATCCCTTTTCCACCTCACTCCTCTTCAAACTCGCGAAGCGTCTCATTTTCGACGGCGGGCAGCAGTTTCAGGAGCAACGGTAAGAATGTGGCGACTAACTACAACAGTTCCAGTCAAGCGAGCAGCGCAAAAAAATCAAATCGCCGCAGGGGAGTCTTCGAGCGGAGAAAACAGTGCAGGCCTTTCGAGATCATGCCACAATCTTTCTGCAGCCGCTCATTCCGCTCGACGACTCGCAACATCTGCGGTTCAGACGGCTGCGGCCGAGGCGTCGTCATCCAGCCACAAGAGGCGTCCGTAATACACCACTACTCTTGAATATGTGTTCTTGGCTCCAGCCCTTAACGTCGGCAATTCGGCTCACCAATCAATACGTGAACCGTGTTGAGGTCTCGCTTCAGTTGGGAATTCTGGTCATCGGCGTTTGCGAGTTTGTGCAAAATGATATCGGCGCGATTGAAGCAAGATTGACTGCTCCTTGAGTGCGAACCTATTTCTGGAATCAAACTGCAGCAGCTCGTTCAGCGCCTTCAGTGCCAGGGAAAACGACTCTTGGGCTTGTTCGGGGTGGCCAAGTTGGCGTTCCACATTGCCCAGTGCATGGCAAACGAGCACAAGCATTCGATCGTTTGCGGGTGAAGAAGTTTCAGCTCGTTTCCAATGCTGGATTTTGTCCAAGGCGAGGTTCAAAACACGTCGGCGTTCTTCGCGTGGTGACGGCCCGACGAGTAACTCAAGACGAACGAGTTCTTGGAGGATGTCAACGCAATCTTTCCTCTGTTCCTCAGCTCGGCGATTCGCGCGCGAGAGTCGAATACTGTTGATCATGGAACCGAAGGTGACAACGAAGAGAAGCATGGCTACCACCGTGGACAACCACGCGGTGCTGGGATTGAGCCGCGCCCAGGACCACCAGCGTTCGATGTGACTCGCACGCCGTGCAGCAATCGGCTCGCCTCGGCGCCACCGGCGAAGATCCGAAGCTAGTTCGGCTGCTGTGGTGTAGCGACGTGCTGGCTCCTTAGCCAAGCACTTGAGCGTGATGGTTTCCAAATCCTTGGGAATCTTGCTTTCTAGGCGTCTTGGCTGTGGTGGAGAATCGTGCCGAGTTTGATGCAACACCATCTGCACGGAGCCTCGAAACGGTCGTTCCCCTGTCAGCATTTCGAATAGGATTACGCCCAGCGAATAGATGTCGGCGCGGCCGTCGACTCTGTTGGGGGAACGAATCTGCTCGGGACTCATATAGGCTGGTGTTCCCAAGAGCTGGCCTTCACGAGTCAATTCCAGATCAACGTCTCGCTTGGCCAGCCCAAAGTCCGTGACTCGTGGACGAACTCTTTCATTTCTCCTGGGCGTGTGGCCCTGCTGGGAAATTGATCGGGTGTGGCCCAGCTTCGCCGGGGTTTCACAGGTTCCTTGTGGCTCATCGAACTCCAGCATGATGTTCGCCGGCTTGAGGTCACGATGCACGATTCCCATCCGATGAGCGTAATCGAGCGCGTCGGCAATCTCCGCGATGATCTCCGCAGTGAGTTTGAGGCTCGGCCGATTAGTCGTGAGCCACTGACCAAGTGTAACTCCATCGACAAACTCCGAGACGAGATAGGGATGACTCGCAATGCGACCGACCTCAAAGAGTGAAACGATGCTCTCGTGACGGAGC
>Ga0247727_10001890_pt1 | contig 48622 bp, 35 predicted proteins | sample WisWelCaveWW1625_FD_202498 | JGI IMG/M metagenome (GOLD analysis project Ga0247727, IMG submission 202498) | Biofilm microbial communities from Wishing Well Cave, Virginia, United States - WW16-25 | ecosystem: Environmental > Aquatic > Deep subsurface > Groundwater > Cave microbial mat | place...
ATCCACGTCGGTGTCCACATCGGTGTCGGCGTCCGCGTCGACGTCGGTGTCCACGTCGGTATCGACGTCCGTGTCGACGTCTGCGTCCGGGCCGATGTCGTCGTCGTCGCCGCCACCACCGGAGGTCATCATGCAGCCGCCGAAGGCGGCCGCGAGTGCAAGCAAGCTCATCGAAGTCCTCATGACGGCCCCTCAGACGGCGGGCCGCAGGCGCGTATTCAGGACCCCTTGACGCGGCGAGTCAACAAGAGTATTCAATTGAATTGTTGAATAAGAGCCCGATGGGAATCCGACTGGGTCTTCGCGAGAACCTCGGCCAGTTCGCGCTGCTCGTCGTCGTCAACGCGTTCGTAGGCGCCATGGTCGGGATGGAGCGCAGCATCCTGCCGGCGATCGCCGAGGAGGAGTTCCACCTCGCGGCGAAGAGCGCGGTCCTATCTTTCATCGCGGCGTTCGGCATCGCCAAGGCGATCGCGAATCTCCTCGCGGGGCGCCTGGCGGACTCCTGGGGGCGGCGGCCGATTCTCCTCCTGGGCTGGGCGCTGGGCTTGCCGGTGCCTTTCGCGCTCGCCTGGGCGCCGCGCTGGGAGTGGATCGTCGCCGCGAACGTCCTGCTCGGCGCGTCGCAGGGGCTCGCGTGGTCCGCCACCGTGATCATGAAGATCGATCTCGTCGGGCCACGGCGCCGGGGGCTGGCCATGGGCTGGAACGAGTTCGCCGGCTACATCGCGGTCGCCGGCGCCGCCTTCGCCACGGGGCTCGTGGCGTCGCGCACCGGGCTGCGCCCGCAGCCGTTCTACCTGGGCATCGTCCTGGCACTCGCCGGTTTCGCCCTCTCGTTCGCCGTCCGCGAGACCCGTGCCCACGCGGCCCTGGAGGCGTCGCAGATCGGCGGCGCCGGGGTTGCCGACCGATCCATCTTCCCGATCGTGCAGGCTGGCTTCGCGAACAATCTCAACGACGGCATGGCCTGGGGCCTCTTCCCGCTCCTCTTCGCAGCGTCGCGGATTCCCCTGAGCCGGATCGGTGTCCTCGCCGCGATCTATCCGGCCACCTGGGGCCTGTTGCAGATCGGAACGGGCGCCCTCTCCGATCGGATCGGTCGCCGCGGCCTGGTCGCCGGCGGGATGATCGTCCAGGCCGCGGGCATCGCGCTCGTGGCCTCCGGAAGGGCCTTCGGCGTCTTCGCGTCGGGCGCCGTACTCCTCGGCGTGGGCACCGCGATGGTCTATCCGACGCTCCTGGCCTGGATGGGCGACGTCATCCACCCCTCCCGTCGCGCCTCCGCCCTCGGCACCTACCGCTTCTGGCGCGACGCAGGCTACGTGGCCGGCGCCCTCGTCGCAGGCATCGCTGCCGACCTCCTAGGCGTTCGCGCGGCCGTCTGGCTGGTCGCAGGCATCACGGCCGCCTCGGGACTGGTCGCCCTGGTTTCCGACGGCGCCACTCCGCGCAGGGGAGTGGGGAGGATGCCCGGGTAGCGGTAGGCTATTGCGACACCTTCGCGTTCGACTGCGACCCGCCGCCGGCGACCGGCACGGCGGATTGCACGGACGCCGACTTCCGGATCCCCGCGGCATCGGACGTCATCTCCGGTGTCCGGATCCCGACGCGTGGAGGAGTGCCGATCCTCCTCCCGCTGCGGGAGGTCGTCATCGAAGGAACCTACGGCGCGTGGGTCACAGGCACGATCTCCGCGAAGATCCCCATGAGCGAAGCCAGGGACGTGGACGTCGTCGACTTGGGGATGACCCTTTGCGGCCTCCTGGCCGCCGACAATGGCGACTTCGGCGATCTCGAAGACGACTGTCGCAACGTCGAGGCGTGCCTCGACGAGCCGCCGCCAGACGCCGCGTGGGACTGCGCGGCGGATGGCAACCTGCCTGACACGGCCACCGACTGCGGGCCGGCTTGGACCCTGCTCGCCTGCTTCGAGGCGAGGCCGGTCGAGGCCGTCTTCTAGCCCGCGTCAAACGTAGCCGAGAGCGCGCAGTCTCGAGGCGAGCGCCGCCTGGTCGGCGTCGCGATCCGGCGTGCGGCCGTCGAGGGCGAGGTCGGGGGACACGCCGGTCCATTCGTGGAGGATCGCAGCCACGTCGGCTACGCCCGCTTCGATCCTCGCCCCGGCTGCCATCCCCTTGCCGCGGGCGACGAGGATGCCGTGGCGGCGATGGCTGCCGGATGGCGCGCGTGCCTTTCGGCCGAGGTGCTCCTCGGGCTGCATGCGCCGCGAGCTGGGGCCGTCTGGCGCCGTCGAGCTCGGGAGCAGGTTCACCGAGTAGTCGCCCTCGCGGGCGAGATCGAGCACCAGGTCCGGGGCGTGGATGGTCTCGGGGCCGTCGTAGATCGCCTCGCGAGGGTGCGCCTCGGCCACGAGGGGCCCCAGGGCCGAGACGACGTCTCGGAGCACGCGCGAGCGGTCCGCCGGATCCACCTTGCCCTGCGGCTCGCGCCCCCGCAGGTTCAGGCAGACGGACGGCGCGTAGTTGAGCTCTTCCGAGAAGGCAACCGTCTTCGACCAGTCGATCCCGCCGAACCGGACCTGCGACTCGAGGCGCGACGCGAGGACGTTTCCGCCGAGCCGGAACGCCCGCTCGCGAACTCGCGGCGGGAGCAGGCGCAGGGCCGCGTCCTTCGCGCGGGAGGCGAGACGGGCGGATCGTCGCAGCCGCAGGAGCCCGGCCTCCGCGAGAAGCCGGTTCAGGTACACGACGCGGTCGGACGCGCCGCCCGCGCCGTGGTCCGAGCAGACGACGACGTCCACGTCCTCGCACGCAGAAGCGAGGCGCCCGACGGCTTCGTCTGCCGCGCGGTACACACCGAGGAGGGGATCCCTCGCGGGCTGGATCGCGGGCCTTCGCGGCGATGCTGGATCCGACAACGCCCACAGGTGGTGCGCCGCCGTGTCGGTCTCGCCGAAGTAGCAGGCGAAGACGTCCCAGGGACCGTCCTTGCGGATCAGATCCTCGTAGAGGTCGGCTCGCCTGCCGATCCGTCGTTCGAGATGCGGTCCCAGGGCCTCGTGCCAGCCGGGGCCACCGTCGAACTCGTCGGCGTCGTCGAAGACCAGGGGGCCGCCGAACAGGCGCACGAGATCCCCGTGACGGCTCCGCGGTCGCACGAACTCGGGTCCCGCCGTCGCGGCGACGGGCGAGTCCCACCCCGAGACGGACAGGCCCCCCGGCAGTTCCTCCGGCGGGAACGTCCCGGGGAAGCCGAGCGCGGCGACGCGTCGCCCCGATCGTGCGAGGCGCGCGAAGACGGTCGGCATCCGTCGGACGGTCCCTCCGACGAACTTCACGCGGTAGCCCTCGCGCCTCGTGAAGTCGAAGACGCCGTGCCGCCCGGGCCCGACCCCGGTCAGAGCCGTCGTCCACGCCGGCAGGGTCGCGTAGGGCAGGGTCGATTCGAGCGGCGCGCTCGTGCCGGCCTCCAGCAGCGCCGAGAGATGAGGGAGATCGGCCTTCCATCGCAGGACGATATCGAGCCCGACCCCGTCGAGCCCGATGAGGAGTATCACGCCCGGACGACGTCGCAGACGACGCCCATGTACACCGCTCGCAGCGCTTCCGCGCGGGACTCGCTCCCCGAGAGCGCCGCGGTCGCGAGGATCGCGCGCAACGCGGACCTTCCGTCGACGGCGCGAAGGATGCGCAGGGCCCCGGATGGAAGGTGGAGCGAGTCGATTCCCACCTTCGGCTGTGTCGTCGGATGGAACGCGGTCTCCGCGTGCGGGGCGAGCATCGTCTCGAGCTCCTCCAGGTCGTAGCCGCGCACGATCCCCTGCCAGAGCGCGGCGTACGGTTCCATCCCGAGGGAGAACGCGCTCTCGTGGCTTCGCATTCCGCGCGCGAAGGCGAACTGGCCGCGACGCCACCGGAACATCTCGAAGAGGCGGTCGCGCACCTGCGCGGTCATCGCGCGGAAGAGGTCGACCGAGGTCAGGATCCCCATGCCGACGAGCGCGTCGCCGAGGCGTCCGTCGAACCGGCTCAGATCCGCGAGCGCGCGGTCGACGTCCTCGCGCGAGCAGATGCCGGTCTTGACCAGGTACTCGCCGAGCAGCTCGGTCTTGTCGGTGGACCCGACGAACTCGGGGCGGCCGTCCACGAAGTAGACCTTCTTGCGCCGCGCGCCTTCCCAGAACTGCAGGACGCCCGTCTCGCCGCCGCTCATCAGCCGGAAGAACAGCCGGGCGATGCCGATCCGCGACAGATCGCCGCGGACCGCGGCGTTCTGGATCTCCTCGGGGTTCCAGGAGAGTCCCGGCGACGTGATGAACCGCGTGACCTGCGTGAGCTCGCGCAGCGACCGGAACGTCGATCCGCCCACCGAGATGGGCGTCTCGCTGTCGATCTCTCCACTCGTGAGGAGCTCGACGAGCGAGGGGTACGTCATCGGCCCGCGCAGGCTCCCGTCCGGCATCCGGAGGCGGTACTGGCCGCGCGCAGGCAAGGCGGCATCCTTCGCGCCCGCCACTGCGGAGAACGGTTGCGGCGTGACGGGCCTCTTCGTCCACAGGCCCTTCGAGTCGCACCAGGCGGCGAGCGCGGCTGCGTCCGCGCGCTCTCCGCGGCGCCGCAGCGCTTCCTGGACCACCTCCATGAACGTCGTCGCAGTCGAGAACCGGTCGTCCGGCGACGTGGCCAACGCCTGCGCCGCGATCTCCAGACCGTCGCGACCGATGACGTGCGCGTTCTGCCACAGCGGCGTCAGGTCGCCGTCGCGGACGCGCAGCAGGATGTCGAGGTCCGTGCCGCCCACGAAGAGCGGCCGGGCCATGAGCAGCTCCACGAACGCGACCCCCGCGGAGAACAGATCCGTGCGGTGGTCGAGGTGGATTCCAAGCGCCTGCTCGGGCGACATGTACGCGAACTTCCCCTTGATCGCGCCCGTCTGCGTCTCGGCGTTGCGGTTCGTGTCCGCCCGGGCGATCCCGAAGTCGGTGAGCTTCACCTCTCCGGATCGCGCCACGAGCATGTTGGCGGGCGTCACGTCGCGGTGGACCAGCCCGATGGCGCGACCGGACTCGTCGGTCAGTCGATGCGCGTGCTCGAGCGCCTTCAAGACCGAGAGGAGGAGGTGGGCGGCCACGGGGAACGGGACGGGCGACTTCGCGCGCGCGGCCGCCTTCAGGATCGTCGAGGCCGTGATGCCCTCCACGTACTCCATCGCGAGAAACAAGCTCCCCTCGGCCTCTCCGAAGTCGAAGACCTGAACGACGTTCGGGTGCTCGAGCCGCGCGGCGAGCCGCGCCTCGTCGATGAACATCTTGACGAACTCGGCGTCCTGCGCGAGGTGCGGGAGGATTCGCTTGACCGCCAAGCGCTTCTCGAACCCGTGCGCGCCGACCTTCTTGGCGACGAACACCTCGGCCATCCCGCCGGCCGCGAGACGCTCGACGAGGACGTAGGGGCCGAGGGGTTGCTCCACGCGCGCGGATGATATCCGAGTCAGCGTCGACGCTTCGCTTCGATCGGCCGCAACGTCACCGAAGCGCGGTACGACTGACGTCCGCCCCGTTCGCGCACCCAGTCGGAGGGCGCCACGACGACCTCCTGTGTGACGAATCCTTCGAGGACGAGCCTCAACGTCGCGGGTCGTTCGATCGGGAGATCGATCCGCGCGTCCGGGGCGCGGCCAAGACGGACGAAGGCCGCCGTGCTGCCGGCGTCGGTCGCCGGATCGAGCTTCGCGACCAGCGCCGAGGGCACTTCCGCGACCTCTCCGCGCCGGACGCGCAGGAGCACATCGGCCCCCGGAGGATCCGACTCGACCGTGAGCGTTCCCATCTCGACCGGTCCGGGAGCGGCCGTCTCGGGCGAGGCCGCCGGCGCCGGGTCTGCCTCGATCCCCACGAGGTCCGGGCGCATCCAGATCGCGATGCCGATCCCGAGGGCGAGCACGGTCACCGTCCCCCACAGGGCGTGGTTCGTGCGGCGCGGCGACTCCGGCACATCGGGGAAGGACACCCCGGGCGCGTAGGCCGGCCGGGGCGGGACGCTCGCGACCGCAGACGCCGCTTTCCGAGCTGCGGGCGCGGGTGCCCGCGTCGGTGGCTCGAGCACGACCGGAGCGGCGGCGGGTCGGGCAGGCGCCCTCGGCGCGGGCGGCTCCGACGAGATGGAAAAGGGCACGGAGAGGTCCTCGAGGATCTCCTCCATCGCGTCCGGTGGGGCCGAGGCGCGCTCCTCCTCGACGACGATCATCGACTGAGGGACGCCGCGCAGGGCGTCCTTCAGGAAACGATCGAGCACGCGCCGCGCGCGTGTCCGGTCGAGCGGGGCGAGCGTGGCCTCGAGCTCGGCGCGCAGCCCCAAGAGCGTTCCGATGCCCTCCGAGGCCGCCACGATCCCCGCCGGCGCCTCGGTCGCCGCCTCGAGCATTTCTCCGAGGATCCGCCTCACGCTCTCCGCCGCCTCGGGGTCAGTCGATCGCGCTGCGGGCGGAGCCACCCCGACCTCGCCGCCTTCCCCGAGGATCACCGCCGCCGTCCCGATGCGTCCGGGCCTCCCCGCGATCCGCTCGGCCGCCGCGAGCGCGATGTACGCCGCCGTGTGCGGCGGGATCGGCAGTCCCTTGCCCATCGCCGCGAGCAGGGCCCCGCGCAGGTTCGCCCTCATGCGGTCGCGCCGATCCGAGGAATGCCGAGGCACCCCTTCGGGACGTCCACGCCGAGCGCGCCGAGCACCGTGGGCGTGACGTCCTGCAGGATCGCCCCGTCGACGCGGCCCGGACGGACGGCCGGCCCCGTCATAGCGAACACGCCGTGCCAGGAGTGATTCGCTCCGTCCGGTCCGGTGTCGTTCTCCCGGCCGACGACGTCCAAGCCGCCGACGGATCCCACGGCGCGGACGGCGAGGTCCGCGAAGAAGACCATGAGGTCGGGCGCAGCGCCCTGCACGTCGTCATAGAGCGACTCGGGCCGATGCGCTTTGTTCGCGACGGGCGCCTCGGCGAGCCGCGCCTCGATCTCGGCGACGACACGTTCCCGGTCGGAGGGCTCGATCGTCCCCTCCGGCAACTCGCCGCGCACGTTCACGAAGATCCGCGCGTAGTAACCGCCCTCCGCCCACGCCGTTGTGCGCTTCCAGTCGACGAGGCCCGGATGGAAGGCCCTGGACGTCGTCTGCCGATCGGCGAGCACGAGAAGGCCCTCGCGTGCGAGCCAGTCGTTGATCCGGAAGACACCCTCCATCTCGCGAGCGCCGTGGTCGGAGACGACGAGCACCGTCGTATCCGCGTCTGCGAGGGCGCACAGCGCGCCGAGGTGCGCGTCGAGCCGGGCGTAGAACCGCCGTCCGACCTCGTTCCACTGCGGGGTCCCGAGCAGCGCGTGGTGCAGCCGGTCGCCGCCCATGTCGACCATCATCAGGAAATCCCAGTCGCGCGTGCGCGCGAGGTGCGCCGCCGCCGCGAACCGCTGGTCGCTCATGTGCTCGATGTCCCGGACGATTCGCGCCGTCTCGCCCGACCGGAACTCCTCGACGTCCGACTTCCAGGGGCCGGTCTGCTTCTCGATCTCGGCTTGCAGCGACGCCGGATGAGTGAAGGGCCTGCCCGGCGGGGTGAGCAGACACGAGACCATCTCTCCGTGCACGGGAGCCGGCGGGTACGTCGGCGGCACGCCCACGACAATCACGCGCTTGCCGGCGTCGGACAGCAGGTTCCACAAGCGAGGGACGCGGATGCTCCGGGCGGTCGCCATCTCCATTTCGTAGCCGCCGGGCCTGCGGTTGCGGAACCCGTAGACCCCGAGCCGGCCGGGATCCGTCCCGCTCGTCATGCAGGCCCAGGCCGGAACGGTGATGGGCGGCGTCGTGGAGCGCAGCGGCCCCCAGGCGCCCCGCGCGCGCATCGCGGACAGGTTCGGCATGACGTCCGCGAACCGGTCGAACGCGAAGGCCGGCTCGAGCCCGTCGAGCCCGATCACGATCACGCGAGGGCGCATCGCGGGCGTTATAACGCGGGAACGCCCAGCGCTGCTTCCCGCAGGCAGGGCCCCGGATCGGCTATCCTTCCAGTCGTGGAGACCGCGAAGGGCGAAGGGCGCACCTCGATGACGGCGCGGGATCTGGATGACGTCCCGGACGACACGAACCGCTACGAGGTGATCGATGGAGAGCTCTACGTGAGCCCGTTTCCGGCCTACGCGCACCAGTACACGCTCATGGAGCTTCTCGCCATCGTCGACGGACACGTGCGCCGCAACCGTCTCGGTCGAGTGTTCCCCGCAGGCCTCAAGGTCGTCATCGGGGAGCCGACGGGCGTCGGTCCCGACATCGTGTACGTCTCCGCGGCGCGGATGGACGGGATGCGAGACGACGGGTTTTACGGTGCGCCCGATCTGGTGGTCGAGATCCTCTCGACGAAGCCGAACCTGGATCGGGTCGTCAAGCGTGGCGCCTACGAGCGCGGGGGGATCCCCCACTACTGGATCGTCGACCCGGAGAAGCGGACGTTCGACGCGCTGCGGCTCGACGGCGGGCGTTACCGGACCGAGGCGCGGATCGAGGGCGAGGGCGAACTGCGAGCGACGCTCTTCCCCGGGCTCGTGATCGACGTCGCGTCGCTCTGGCCGCGCTGAGCTACTCGCCGGCGTCAGGGCCCGCGTCGGCGCTTCTGTCGCGGGCATGCTCGCCGCCCGCATACCCCAGCGCGCGCAGACGCTCCGCGGACGACTGGTCGATTCCGACGCGACTCGATTCCACTGCGCCCTCCGAAGCGGCGCGGCTCTGCCGGTCGAGCTCCTCGCGAAGGTGGGTCACGCCGTCGGCGCTCCGATCCGCGAGGTTCGTCCGCTCCCCGGGGTCGCGGCCGAGGTCGAAGAACTCCTCGGGGGCCAGCCCGCGCGGGTTGCGTTCGTTGGCCACGACGAGCTTGCGCTCCACGCCGTTCTCGAAGGTACGGACCGAAAAGAGCACGTTGCCCTCGTGGTCCTCCTCGGCGAAGACGGGGTCGCGCAGCGGCTCGTTTCCGAGGTTTGCGAAGAGGCTTCGGCCCTGGTCGCCCGCGGGCGTCTCCACTCCGCACAGCTCGTAGACCGTGCGCGCCATGTCGACGTGGCGGACCCAGTCGAGGCTGCGCGTGCCCGCGACGACTCCGGAGCCCGAGGGGAGTCTCGCAACCAGCGGAATGCGCACTTGCTCGTCGTAGAGCGTCGTGCCGTGCCAGAAGCCGCCGTGCTCCGCGAACTCCTCGCCGTGATCGGACGTCACGAGGACGACCGTGTTCTCTGGCAGCGCGCGCAGCAGGCGCCCGAAATGGCCATCCCAGTACTTCACCTCGCCGTCGTAGAGCGCGCGCAGCTCGGCGGCCCGATCGGGGTCGGGGCTCGGCGTCGACACTCGGGCGACGGCGGTCCCGTCGAGCGGGTGCCGGAAGTACGGGTCGTGCGGATCCATGTAGCCGACGAACAAGAAGAAGGGGCCCTGGGGGCGGCGACGCAGCCATCCGATCGCGGCGTCCGTCGTCTCGCGCGCGTCCCGGTAGAAGCGCTCCGGACGCATCGGCGCGAATCTCTCCCAGGCGAGGCGAACGACGCTGTAGAGGGCGAGCCGGCTCTGGGTGTCGTTCGCCCACAGGACCAGCTCCGGCTCGAGGTAGCGGTACTCGTCGAAGCCCTGGTCGAAGTTGAAGTACGGGGCGACGTTGTAGTTCGTCACGAACCCGGAAGTGACCCAACCCGCGCGCCCGAGGACCTCGGGCATGGTGTCGACCGCGTCGGGGAGCGCGTCCGGCTTGAAGATCGTCCGGTGCGACGACGGGAACCGCCCAGTCAGGATCGTGGCGAAGCTCGGCCGGGTCCACGATGCTTGCGCGAACGCGTTCTCGAAGAGCACTCCCTGGGAAGCCAGCCGATCGAGATTCGGAGTCTGGCCCGCGGGGCCGCCGTAGGAGGACACCGCGTCCGCGCGCAAGGTGTCGACGACGACGACGAGCACGTTCGGTCCGGAGCCAGTGCCGCGCGTCGCCGCCGCGCCGGCGCCGTTCGCCCCGCGCGGAGACCCGAGGAAGCTGACGATTGCCACGATCAGCGCGACGAGCCCCGCTGCGGCGGGGCTCCCCCAGGCCCGCAGGAGCACACGGCCCGGCCGCTGGACGAGCCGCAGAGCGACCTTGCGCCCGATCCAGAAGACCCCCGCCGCTGCGACCACGAGCGCGAGTTGGACGGCGAGCCCCTGGCCGCTCATCGGACGCAGGTTCTCGTGAAAGACGTCCCGGAAGACCCGGAACCGCGCCACGACGAGGCCGAGACCGGCGAAAAGGCCGGCGCCGGTGGTCGCCCAGAGCCGGGCGCCGTCAAGGGCTCGTCCGCCGCGCGACTCCCACCAGGCGATCGCGGCGGCGAACGTCGTCCCGGCCATCGCCGTCGCGAGGCCGTAGGTCACCGCGGCGTAGGGCAAGACCGACAGGTCGCGCGGCCGTGCCGACTGCGCCAGGACCAGCGCCGCTTCCGCGAGTCCCAGGAACACGCCCGCGAGGAGGCCTGCTGCTACGCCCTGCTGGACCGCCGCGCCCCAGGGGACGGGCAGCGCGCGCGCCCCGGCTTCTTCCCTTTCCTCCGCGGTTCGCACGCCTGCCCCCTTCATGGCCATGCGGTAGCCCGCGGGCCTCGCGAGCAGCACCAGGCCCCCGAAGAGAGAGATGATCTCGCCGCACAGATAGCCCAGGAACCCCGTGAGGGCCGCCGCGGACGTGGCGATGCCGACAGTGCCGAGCAGCCCGACGAACGTCCCCTCGCGCACGCCGACTCCCGCGATGGAGATGGGCAGGAGCGTCGCCGCGATGGCCATCAAGGACACGAAGGCGAGGTCGGCCGCCGGCGTGTCCACGGACAGGGCGCGCGCCGTGCACAGGTAGATGAGGATCGTGCAGCCGTGTACGGGGAACCCGAAGAGGATCGCGAGGAGCAAGTGCCTGCGGCGCTCGCCGTAGGCGGTGACGGCGTCGAGGGTGCTGCCCCCCTTGCGGCGGATCTTCTCGGGCATCCGCTCGAAGAGCTTGCGAACGAGGCCGGGCCGCAGGAGCACCCCGAGCGCGAGCGCCCCCATGGGGAAGACCACCGCGCCGACGAGGAGGATCGCCGAACCGCCGAGGTAGCGGACGCCCCAGGGCAAGGTCGCCAGGAGCAGGACCGAAAGGACGAAGAACCCGATGACCTTCTCGACCAAGATCACCGAGACGCTTCGGGCCGTGGCGCCCGAGTGCCGGGCGATGTCGTACATCCGCCAGCCGTCCAGGCCCGTCGTCGAGGGGGTGAACGACCCGACGAACCGTCCGATGAGAAAGGTCCCGACCAGGTGCCGCCAGGGAACCTCGATGCCCTGGCCGAGCAGGAGCATCCTCCAGCGGACCAGGTTGGAGGCCATGGCCGAGATCTGGGCGAGGAAGGCCAGGCCGAGCAGCGGCCAGGATACGGCGGCCAGCTGGGCCGCCAGATCGTCCATCGATTCGTTGGCCAGGACCTTGCGGACGACGAAGACCGTGATTCCGACCGAAACGGCGACCTTGAGCAGGGTCTTGATGGGCGTTTTCTTCATTCGTCGGCCTATATAAGCCTAGGAGGCTGGTTTGAAACGGCGCCGTAGCGAGGGCGACGAGCCGGGGTGAGATCCGCGCCAGGCGGACCGAGGACCGACGAGCCGTACTCGACGTACGGGGAGGAGGCCGCAGGGAGCATGGCGCGGAGATTGCCCCGGATCGTCGGCCGCAGTAGGCGGCGTTTCACACCAGCCTCCTGAGGCCACAGTGGCCTTGGGGGCATCGGCGGTCAAGAAAACGGGGCCCGGGAGGGCGCGGTCCCGGCAAGCCGACGTAGGTGCAACTAGCTGATATCACTGGAATCACACGAAAGTGAGCCCACAAACTCGCAGGCCGACCGCGGCATGGTACGTTCTCCATCTCGGTTCATGGACATCGAATCAATTCCACGAGGAACGCTCCTGGGGGCGATCGGGTTCCTCATCGCGGGGGGAATCTTCGCGACGGTCGAGGCGGCGCTCACGGCCCTGCCCGAGCCCTTGTCCCGGACCGACTCCCGGTTCGCCCGCTGGGTCTCGCAGCGAAGCCGGATCAGAGCGACCCTCTGGACGGCCCTCACCCTGTCGCGCCTGGGGACCGGGGTGTTCGCGGTGGCGCTCGCGGGGGGTCGACTGCCCCCGGGGGTGGTGCTCCTGGCCGCCTTCGCGGCGATGGTCCTGGTGGAGGTCGCGGCGCGGCTCGCGGGGCATTCGCGACCCGAGGGCTTCGCGGCCGCTGGCCTCGTGATGCTGCGCCCGCTCCAGGTCGTCCTGACCCCCATCGCGGCTCCGCTCGAGCGCCTGTTGCCCAGGTTGCGCGGACCGCAGTCGCGGGTGGACGAGACGGTCGAGGAGGTCAAGCAGTTCCTCGAGGAGGGAGGGGCCGCCGCCGCGCGGGAGGGCGAGGAGCTCATCCAGGCGGTGCTGGAGTTCCGGGAGACCACGGCCAAGGAAGTCATGGTGCCCCGCACCCGAGTCGTCACGCTGGACGCGGACACGCCGCTCGCGGACGTCGTCTCCATGGCGAAGGCGGACGGGCACTCGCGCATTCCGGTCTACAAGGACCGGACCGACAACGTGATCGGGATCCTCCACGTCAAGGACCTGATCCCCTTCGTCAACGAGCCGCCGCCGGCCGGGTGGACCGTCGAGTCGATCGTGAGGAAGCCCGTCTTCATCGTCCCGGAGGCGCAGGCCTGCTCGAAGCTGCTCAAGGACATGCGCAAGAAGGGCGTGCACCTCGCGCTTGTCGTCGACGAGTTCGGCGGGACGAGCGGGATCATCACGATGGAGGACATCCTCGAGGAGATCGTCGGCGAGATCCGCGACGAGTACGACGCGCAGGAGGAGGCGCCGGTCGTGAAGGTCGACGAGCGCACCTATCTTGCCGACGCGAGCGTCTCGATCCACGACCTCGGAGAGGCGCTGGGCCAGTCCCTGCCGGACGACGGCGACTACGAGTCGCTCGGCGGATTCCTCACGGCGCAGGCCGGCCGCGTCCCCGCGACCGGACAGACCCTCAAGTGGGACGGCTTCACCTTCACCGTCCGCGCCGCCGACGAGAAGCGCGTGGAGAAGGTGGAGATCCGGCTGGAGCGCCGCCCCAAAGCGGCGTAGGGAGCGTGGCCGGGGGGGCGCTGGGCCGCGCTGAGATTTCGCCTGCAAGCGGACGAGCGACGGATCCTGTCAGCGATGTCTTGACCCGGACCCGGACCCGGACCCGGACCCCGAGTCGCTTGTGCTAGAAGCCCTCCGGAAGTGGCGGAGCTCTACACCGTCGAGAAGGTCGCGCGGATCTTCGGGCTTGCCGTCTCCCGGCTGCGGAGCTGGGCGCGCTCGGGCTTTCTCGTTCCCTCGGGAGGGGAGGGGCGGCAGCGCCTGTACACGTTCCGCGATCTGGTCGAGGTCCGCGCGGCGAAGGAGCTTCTGGCCTCGGGCGCCAGCGCGCGCGCGGTCCGTCGCGGCATGGAGGCCCTCCACGAATCCTTGCGCGGCGGCCGTGGGCCTCTCGGGGCGTACCGGGTGCGCTCCGACGGACGTCGGGTGATCGTGCAGGACGAAGCGTCGAGCTTCGAGCCCGAGACGGGGCAGCTCGTCCTCGATTTCGAGGTCCGGGCCGTCTCGGAGCAGGTCGTCCGCGCGCTGGCGCCCCGGGGTCCGAAGACGGCGCAGGAGTGGTACCTGCTCGGATGCCGCCTCGACGAGGACGACGCGCGGACGGACGAGGCCGAGGAGGCCTACAGAAAGGCCATCGCCCTCGATCCCGGTCTCGCGCACGCCCTGACGAACCTCGGCAACCTGCGATACCGAAACGGAGCGAACGACGAGGCGCGGGGCCTGTACGAGCGGGCCCTGGCAATCGATCCGGTCCAGCCCGAGGCGCACTACAACCTCGGCTTCCTCTGCTACGAGGACGCCAAGCCGGCCGAAGCGGTGCCGCGCTTCCGACGCGCGCTCGCGCTCGACCCCGGCTTCGCCGACGCGCACTTCAACCTGGCCCTCGCCCTGTCGGAAATCGGCAAGGGCTCCGAGGCCAGGGTGCACTGGCGCAAGTACCTCGAGATCGATCCCAAGGGCCCCTGGGCCGACATCGCGAGGGAGCACCTGCGGGGCGGGTAGATCGGGCTGGCCCAGCCGGTCGACAGTTCCTGACAACCGGTCAGGGTCGGTGAAGCGGGTCTGGCTTCGCATTGCCGGTTGCCTGTTTCCTGGTTCCTGTTCTTCGCGCGCGCAACAGGAAACAGGCAACCGGCAACCGGCAACGGGCAACGGGGCTCGCGCGAGGCTGGATAGGAACCTCGGATCTGGCGTCCTACGACTTCTTCGGCGGCGGCGGCGGCGGAGGAGGAGGGAGCGATCCGCGGCGGGGAGGTGGCGTGAGGTCGGGTTCTTCCTCGATCTCGTCCAGCGTCATCTCCTCTTCCTCGACGGGCGCCTCGGCCGCGACGGGCGGGTCCACGTGCGTCTCGGGCACGGTGTGCTCGGGAGGCGGCGTGTCGGGGAAGCTCGCGCTCTGCAGCGAGTCGATGGCCCCGTCCGGGGACACCTCGGCTTCCTCTTCGATGATCGCGTCGTCGGCGGCGATGGCATCTGCATCGTCCTCAACGGGCGCCTCGTCGGCGAGGCGGTGCTCGACCGTGGATTCGTCGATCGATCGCTCCGGTTCCGGCTCCGACTCCGACTCGGGCATCGCCGGGGGTGCGGCGGCGGCTGGCGGGGGCGGTGCGGCTTCCTCCCGCTCCTCCGCTTCGAGATCGAATTTCGGGGGGGGAACCGAATCTCGGAAGAGATCGTCGTCCTCGTCGGGATCGCGCTTCTCCTCGGCCTTCAGCCGGGCGATCGCCGCTTTCGCGTCGGCGTCCGCGGGCGCCAGCTTCTCGACGGCCTCCCAGGCCTCGAGCGCCTCGTAGTGGTTGTGCAGCTTCTCGTCCCAGATCGACGCGACCCGGCGTGCCAGCGCCAGCCGTTCCTCGGCCGAACCCTTGCCCTCGTCGCGCTCGAGGAGCAGGAGCAGGTCGTTCCAGCGGCCGGCCTTCTCGTAGATCTCCTCGAGGTCGCGCCGGGCCTCGGCGTCGCCCGCGTCGACCTGCACGATTCTCCAGAGGTGGTCCGCCGCCTCCTCGCCGCGTCCGAGCTCGTGCGCGAGGATCCGCGCGAGGCGCCGGCGGACGGGTCGGACGACCGTCGGGTCGATCGCGTCCTTGAGCACAGTCTCGTAGGTCGCCGCGATCGCCGCGAAGTCGCCGAGCTCGCGGGCGAGCCGCTCCGCCTCCGCGAACGCCGCCTCGAAGCTGGGATCCGTGGAGAGCGCCTCCTGGTATGCGGCGAAGGCTCCTTGAAGATCGTCGAACGCGTGCTCGACGAGGCGCGCGACACGCACCAGGAGCGTTCCCTGCGAGCGCGTCCCCTCGAGCTCGGACGCGACCTCCCGGTACGCCTCGACGAGCGCGCGCGTCCCGCGCATCCGGTCGTCCGCCGGTGCCGCGGCGTCGAGATCTGCCGCGACGCGCTCGGCCTCCTGGTGCACTTCGGGCCTCTCGGCCCCCGTCTTGAGGGCCTGACGGAGCAGCTGCGCCGAGCGCTCCTCGTCCTTCAGATGCCGCGTCGCGATCCCGTACGACCGCAGCAGCCACGTGGAGTGCTCCTCGGCGGGCGCGATCGAGCGCAGTCGGTCGTAGACGATGAGCAGATCCTCGAATCGCTCCGTCTCGATTCCGAGCTCGTCGATCGACTCGAGGATCGCCGGGTCCTTCGGCTGCTGCGCGAGCGCGCGCACTTCGAGGTCCATCGCCGCGCTCGGATCCTTCGGACCCGTGCGAACGAGCGCCGCATAGCGGCGCAGCAGGCGTGCTTTCTTCTCTGCGTCCCCTTCGCGCCGGACGAGGGCTTCGTAGACCTGGCCGGCGCGCTCGAACAGGGCGCCGCCCGTCGTGATCCGATCGACGTCGTCCAGGTGCGTCCAGTCGTCCGGGTCGAGCGCGAACGCCTGGAGGAGCGCTTCCAGCGCACGGCTCGGATCGACGGCGAGCTTCTCGAAGACCGAGGAGATCTCCCGCAGGCGGGACGCCTTCTGGGTGCCCTCTGCCGCCTGCGCGATCTCGAAGAGCAGCGCCACCAACGGTTCGTGCAGCTTCCCCCGCGTCGCGACGCCCCGGATCGCGTCCAGGACGTCCCCGTCGTCCCGATCGACGTCGAACGCCTCGCGAAGCAACTCGAACGCAGCGGCGGCGTCGCCGCGGCCCGTCTCCGAGATCTCGGCCATGCGCTGCAGCCGGGCCGACTTCGCCTGCCCGGACTCGTCGTCCGCGCGTTCGCGGTGCAGCGCGAGGCTCTTCTCGTGGAGGCCGGCCTCTGCGTACAGCGCCTCGAGCGCGTCGCGGACCGTGCCGTCCTTCGGCTCCTTCTCGCGCAGCCTCTCGTAAGTCGCGATCGCGCGCGTGCCGTCCGAAAGCCGGTGGCGGTACGTCTCCCCGAGGCGGATCGAGATTCCCCGGTACTCGGCCGGTTCGGAGCGCAGCGGCAGCTCCTTTTCCATCGCGTCGGCCGCTTCGTCCCATTTCTCCAGGCGCTCGAGGGACGCGCGGAGCCCCGCGAGGGCCTGTGCGGAGGAGGGGTCGGCATCCGCGAGGAGCTTGCGGAAGGTCTCGATCGCCCCCGCGTCGTCCGACAGTTCCTTGGCCTGCAGATCCGCACGCTCCAGCAGCAGAACCCCACGCTCGATCGGATCGGACGTCCGCGCGTCGATCCGACCGAGCAGGTCGACCATGTCTCGCGCGTTCCGATCGCTGCGCGCGTGAGCCAGCATCGCACGCAGCGCCTCGTCGTCCTCGGCGGCGTCGAGGACCCGTCCCCACTCGCCCTGCGCCCTCTGCGGATCCTCGAGGGCTCCGTCGTACAGGCGCGCGAGCCGGCGGTGGATCTCCGCGCGGCCTTGCACGTCGGTCGTGACGGCCAGCGCGGCCTCGAGCACGGCGCGCAGGTCGTCGAAGCGCCCGTGTCGGTCGAGCAGGCGCTCCATCGCGGAGAGGCTCTCGGAGTCCGCGGGTTTCTGATCGAGGGCGCGGCGCCACACGTCGAGCGCCCGGATGTCGTCGCCCAGGCGTTCCTCGGCGAGCCGCGCGAGCCGGGACAAGCACATGACTTTCGCTTCCGCGCCCGCGGCGCGGTCGAGACGGTGCTGGTACGTCTCCGCGAGCCTCTCCCAGTTCTCGCCAGCCTCGTCGATGGACTCCATTCGGCCGAGCGCTTCCTCGTCGTCCGGAAGCGTCGCGATCACGGCCTTGCACAGGGCGATCGCCGCCTCGCCGTCGCCGACCTTCTCGTGAAGGACGCGCGCCGCCTTCTTGCGCAGGCCCGCCGCGACCGCGGGGTCCTTCGCAGCGTCCGCCGAAGCGCGCAGAAGCGCGATCAGCTCGTCGAACGCCTCGGACGCCTCGAGGCACTCTTCCAGGTTGCCGCGCGTCGTCTCGTCCGTCCGGTCCAGCTCGAACGCCTTGCGCAGGTGCGGGACCGCGGCTGCGGGATCGCCGCGTTCCTTCTTGTGGATCTCCCCGATGCGCCGCGTCAGGGCCAGCTTCTCGGCCTTGTCGGCGGAGGCGAGCAACTCCTTGTCGAGCACCTTGACGTAGTCGTCCCACAGCCGCCCCTCCTCCAGCGTGCGGTGCAGGTTTTCGCGGATGGCCCTGTCGGTCGGATCGATCGTGAGGGCTGCTTTCCAGGCGGCCGCCGCGCCCGCGAAGTCGTTCTGACGCTCCTCGGCGATCGTTGCGACCTGCCGCAGGCGTGATTTGCGCGCGTCGACGGAGGCGCCGGGGACGCGGACGGACAGCATGAGGAGTTCGCGCAGGGCGGCCCAGTCCTGCCGGTCGCCGTAGTGATCCTCGAGGAAGGAGGTCGCCTCCGGATCGCCGGGATCGATCTCCAGGATCTCCGCCATCCGCTGCGCGGCCGCGTCGGCGTCGCCCCGTGCCGCCAGCGCCACGGCGTCTCGACGAAGGCGGGTCACCACGTCGGCGCCCGACGCCGCGCTCACCTCGGAGGAGACCCGCGGCATTTCGCCCGACGCACGTCGGTCGCGCGGCGAGGGCGGAGGCAGGGGCGGCGTCGACGCCTTGCGCTCGCGCGGCGGCTCGGGGATCACGCCTCCGGGAGTGGGAACCCGCTCGCGCGGGGCGGGCGCCGCCGCCGGCTGGACGGCTGCGACCGCCGACCTCGACGGTGGGCGTGACGGTTTCTTCTCGGCGCCGGCCTGCGCCTGAAGATCCGCGAGCCAGCCCGTCACCTCGGCGTCGCTCTGGTCTCTCAGGACGATCCCCTCGAAGCAGGCGATCGCCTCGTCGATGTCGCCCTTCTGCATCGCCACGTACCCGAGGGTCCTTCGCACCGAGGCGCCGAGCTCGGCCTCGGGCGCCGCCGCCAGGAACGCGCGGTACCTGGGCGCGAGCACCGCGACGTCCCCGCCGGCGCCGCGGGTGTGCTCGTCGAGCTGCAGCAGCGCCTCCTCGCAGCCAGGCGACGCGTCGAGCGCCGCTTCGAGCGTCCGGACGGCGTCCTCCGGCTCGAGGGACGGAGCGAGCGCAGCGTACGCGTCTGCCGCCTTCGCGCGGTCGGCCGCGGCGGAGGCCTCTCCCCCCGGCATCGTCAGGGCCCGGTCGGCACGCGCGAGCAGCAGGGAGGCCAGGTCTCCGAGCAGGGCCGTGTCCTGCGGCGAGAGCGCATAGGCCCGCTGCAGCGCGACGAGCCCCCCATCGAGGTCGCCGAGGTCCTGGTAGCGCACGTACGCGAGCTCCCGGTACAGCGCGACGCGCCGGTTCGGATCGGGCTCCGCGTTCGCCTCGAGGTCGTACAGCACCGCGGCGGCTTTCATGTTGCCCTGCCCGCGGTAGATCTCGCGCGCCGCGTAGAGCGCCGGCACGCAGGACGCGTCCTGCTCGAAGGCCTTGCGGTAGTGATGAAGGGCGCGGTCGGTCCGCCCGAGCCGCTTCTCGTAGATCTCGCCCGCCTCGAGGTGAAGTCCCGAGACGTCCGCGGGGTCGGCGCCGGCGGCCGTCATCGTTTCCGCCCGACGCTCGAGGAGCGTCACGAGGCCCCGGACGTCGCCCGCCGCCTCGTACAGGTTCACGAGCTGCGTGAACGCCGACGTGTCGGCGGGGTTCGCCTCGATGCGCCGCAGGAGGATCTCGGCGTCGCGGCTGACCATCGCGGCGCCGGACCCTAGCACGGTGCCGTGCCGACCGGACAAGCACGCTTGACCGGTCCCACTTCGCGCGTAATACCCCCGTTGCCCCATTCCCGTGATCCGCCCGTTTTCAGCTGTTTTTGCCCTCCTGACGGCCGCCTGCTCGGGCGGGTCGGACGCGGCGCCGTCTCGAGGTGGCGGACGAGGGGGCCCCGGCGGACCCGGCGGCGACGCCCAGGCCTTCTCCGTCGAGGTCGCGCCGGTCGAGGCGAGATCCGTGGAGTACGTCCTGACGGCGGTCGGGACCATCGACGCGTACGAGCGTGTGCAGATCACCGCGCGGGTCGCGGGCGTCGTGGACCATGTCCGCTTCGGCGAAGGACAGGCGGTCAAGGCCGGGCAGGTGCTCGTTGACATCGAGCCCGCGCGCTACCGGCTCGCCGCCGCGTCGGCGCGCGCGTCCATGACGCGAGCCGAGGCCACGCAGGAGGAAGCGGACGCAGTCCGGCTCCGGCGCGAGGCCGTCGCGGCGAGAGACCCGGGCCTGATGACGGCCGAGGAGCTGGCGGGCGTGCGCGCGAAGGCGCGGATCGCGGCGGCGGACGTCGACGCGGCGAGGGCTGCCCTCTCTCGCGCACAGCTCGACCTGCGCGACGCGCTCCTCAAGGCCCCGCGCGCCGGGGTCATCGAGACCAAGAGCGTGCAGACGGGCCAGTACGTTCAACCGGGGACAGTCCTCGCCACGCTCGTCCAGCGCGATCCGCTCCGGCTCCGCTTCGGAGTGAGCGAGCCAGACGCCGCCCGACTGTTGCCGGGAATGCCGGTGCGGTTCCGCGTCCGCAGCGGAGATCGGGACCTGCAGGGCAAGGTGGTCCACGTCGCGCAGCTCGCGGACGAGGCGAGCCGGATGGTCCCCGTGCTCGCGGACGTGGACGCGACGACGGAGGCCGGCCTGCGTCCGGGGGCGTTCGCGGAGGTCACCGTCCCGATCGGAGGCGCTGCCGACGCGGCGGTCATCCCGCAGACGGCCGTTCGCCCTTCCGAGCGGGGATTCCTCGCGTTCGTCGTCGAGGGCGGGGTCGCGAGGGAACGGATCCTGCGACTCGGCCTGCGCACCGCCGAGGGCCTCGTCGAGGTCCGATCGGGCCTGCGTCCGGGGGAGACGCTCGTCGTCCGCGGCGCGGAGGCCTTGCGGGACGGCGCGACAGTTCAGGTGGCGGGTCCCGCGGCGACGCGATGACCCTCACCGAGGCCTGCATCAAGAAACCCGTCTTCGCCTGGATGATCATGGCGGCGACCGTCCTGTTCGGCGGGATCGCGGTGACGCGCATCGGGGTCTCGCAGTTCCCCGACGTCGACATGCCGAACATCTCGGTCTCCGTGACCTGGGAGGGCGCGTCGCCCGAAGCGGTCGAGCACGACGTCGTCGAGCCGATCGAGGAGACCTTGACGCAGGTCGAGGGAGTCCGCGCCGTCACGTCGACCTCGCGGCAGGGAGGCGGAACGATCAACGTCGAGCTCGATCTGACGCGCGACGTCGACACGGCGCTGCAGGACGTGCAGGCGCGGGTCGCTCAGGTGCAGCAGCGCCTCCCGCGCGACATCGATCCGCCCACGGTCTCCAAGACCAACCCCGAGGACCAGCCCATCCTGTGGGTCGGGCTGTCGGGTCCGTTCGCGCGGCAGATCCTGTCCGAGACGGCGCGCTACCGCGTCAAGGAGAAGCTGCAGACCGTCTCCGGCGCGGGGGAAGTGATGATGTCCGGCTACCTCGAACGCAACGTGCGCATCTGGGTGGACGCGACGCAGCTCGACGAGCGGGGGCTGACGGTGACCGACATCGTCGGGGCCCTGCAGCGCGAGCACGTCGAGTTGCCGGCGGGCCGGCTCGAGACCGAGGGGCGCGAGGTGAACGTCCGCGTCCTCGGCGAGGCGATCGACATCGACACGCTGCGGCGCATCGTCGTCCGGGACGTCGCGGGGTCCCCCGTCCGTCTCGAGGACGTCGCGCTCGTCGAGGACGGGTTCGAGGACTCGCGCCGGCTCGCGCGCGTCAACGGCGTCCCCGCGCAGGGACTGGGCGTGCGCAAGCAGCGCGGGGCAAACGCGGTCGCCGTCGCGCACGGGGTGCGCGAGGCGCTGGACGCCATCCGGCCGACGCTGCCCGCGGGAATGGAGCTGGGCGTCAACTTCGACTCGACCACGTTCATCGAGGAATCGGTCCGCGAGATCCAGTTCGAGCTGCTCCTCGCCGTGATCCTGACGGCGCTCGTCTGCTGGCTCTTCCTGGGCTCGCTGTCGTCCACGCTCAACGTGATCCTCGCCATCCCGATGTCGCTGCTCGGGACGATCGCCGTCATCTACTTCCTCGGGTACACGCTCAACACCTTCACGTTGCTCGGTCTCGCCCTCGCCGTCGGGATCGTCGTCGACGACGCGATCATGGTGATGGAGAACATCTTCCGCCACGCGGAAGGGGGAAAAGACCGAGTGACGGCGGCCCGCGACGGGACGCGCGAGATCGCATTCGCCGCGCTCGCGGCGACGATCGCGGTCGTCGCGATCTTCGTTCCTGTCGTCTTCATGGGCGGCGTCATCGGGCGGTTCTTCGTGCAGTTCGGCGTGACGCTGTCGGTCGCCGTGCTGCTCTCGTACCTGGAGGCGATCACGCTCGCGCCGGCGCGCTGCGCGCAGATGCTGCGGACCTCCCGCGAGGGGCGCAGCGCGGTCGGGAGGTTCGCGGATCGGATGTTCGAGCGGCTCTCCTCGATCTACGCGCGCGGCCTGGGGTGGGCGCTCGTTCGGCCGAAGCGGATGCTGCTCGGATCCGCGCTGCTCTTCGTGGCGGCCGTGCTGACGATGCAGCGACTCCCCGGGGAGTTCGTGCCGAGCCAGGACCAGAGCCGGCTGCTCATCCGCCTCACGACGGCGGTCGGATCGAACCTGGACGAGACCGACGCCCTGTTCCGTCGCGGGGAGGCGATCGTGAACGCGAAGCCGGAAGTGAAGCGGGCGTTCGCGGCGATCGGAGGGTTCGGAGGGAGCGGGGTCAACTCGGGCATCCTCTTCGTCACCCTCGTGCCCCCAGAGGACCGTCGCGCCACGCAGGCCGAGCTGTCGACCACCCTGCGCACGGAGCTCAACGCCATCGCCGGGCTCAAGGCGGTCATCCAGGATCTCTCGCAGGCCGGTTTCTCCGGACAGCGCGGCTTCCCCGTCGAGTTCAGCGTGCGCGGGCCCGACTTCGAGCGGCTCGTCGAGATCTCGGGGCGAATGAAGGCGCAGCTCGTGGCGAGCGGACTCGTGACGGACCTCGACACCGACTACCAGGTCGGGATGCCCGAGCTTCGAATCGAGCCGGACCGGGCGCGCGCCTCCGACCTGGGCGTGTCCGTGGAGGGCATCGCGACGACCGTGAACGCTCTCGTTGGCGGCGTCCGCGTCGGCAAGTACTCGACCGGGGGGCGGCGCGTCGACGTGCGGTTGCGGCTGCTCGCCGATCAGCGGACACGACCGGAGGACATCGGACGCTTGCGCGTCCGGACCGCGGGCGGCGACCTCGTGCCGCTCTCGTCGCTCGTCCGTCAGGAGGAGCGGCCGGCGCTGCAGGCGGTCACACGGCGTGAGCGCGAGCGGTCGATCTCGGTGTTCGGCAACATCGCGCCGGGCCGCAGCCAGGCGGACGCCCTCGCGTCGATCGAGCGGCTGGCCGCAGATCTCCCCGCCGGGTACCACGCGGTGCTCTCCGGCGCGAGCGTGACGTTCAAGGACTCGATGACCGGGCTGGTCTTCGCGCTGCTGCTCGGAATCATGGTCGCGTACATGGTCCTCGCCTCGCAGTTCAACTCGTTCCTCCATCCCGTGACCGTGCTGACGATCCTCCCGCTGTCCGTGATCGGCGCCGCGTTCGCGCTCCACTTCGCCGGGATGAGCCTGAACGTGTTCAGCATGATCGGGCTCCTGCTGCTGATGGGGATCGTCAAGAAGAACTCCATCATCCTGGTCGACTACGCGAACCAGCTCCGCCGCGAAGAGGGTGCGAGCGCAGACGACGCGATGCGGCGGGCGGGTCCGGTGCGGCTGCGGCCAATCCTGATGACGTCGGTGACCACGATGATGGCCGCGGTGCCTTCTGCCCTCGCCCTGGGTCCGGGCTCCGAGACCAGGGGCCCGATGGCCGTCGCCGTCATCGGCGGGCTGTTCGTGTCGACCGTCCTGTCCCTGCTCGTGGTGCCTGCTTTCTACGTCGTCGCGGACCGTGCAAAGGCGCGGCTGGCGCGCATGTTCCGGCGGCGGCAGCCGGCGCCGGCAACGTGACAGCCGTCTTTCCCGTGCTACCTTGCGCGCGCAAGGAGGCTCACACATGCGTTCTTCGGTCGTCTTCGCGCTCATGGGGCTCATGGTCTTCGCGGCGGGTTGCGGTGATGAAGGATCGGGGGGCGGCGGGGGCGATGGGGACGTCGACGGAGGACTGGAGTGCGGCGGCGGGACGACCGAGTGCAGCGGTGAGTGCAAGGATCTGCAGATCGACCCGGGCAATTGCGGCGAATGTGGCGCGTCGTGCGGCCAGGACGTCGCGTGCCGCGACGGCGTCTGCGAGGAGTCATGTCCGGCCGGTCTTTCCGAGTGTGACGAGAGCTGCGTCGACCTCGACACGAACCCCGACCACTGTGGCAAGTGCGCGGCGGGGTGCGTCGCGGGCGAGATCTGCCGCGACGCAGCCTGCCAGGTCAATTGCCCGGGGGCGGAGACCGACTGCGGCGGCGTGTGCGCCGACCTTCAGGCGGATCCGATGCACTGCGGCGAGTGCCCGATCGCGTGCGACGGCGGTGAGGTCTGCAACGCGGGGGCCTGCGACCTGAGCTGCGGGGGTGGTCTGACGGAGTGCGGCGGGGCCTGCGTCGACACGGACTCGAGCCCCGCAAACTGCGGAGGCTGCGACGCTCCATGCGCCGATGGGGAGGCTTGCGTCGGCGGCACCTGCGAGGGAACCGGCTGCTCTGCCGACGCGGACGGCACGCAGGAGTTTCCGCCCGAGCGCGTGGGCGAGGTCAACATGGTCGGCTGCGCGGGCGTCGTCGAGCACGCGAGCCGCGCGACGCTCTGCAGCGCGGGGTGGTCCCCGTGCTCGGCCGCGCAGTGGGTCGACCGGCGCGGCGACACGGATCCCCTCTACAACTACTGGGTGGACGAGGCGCTGCGTTACGAGGGAGGGGCCGCGAGCTGCTGGGTCGACGAGGTGGCCGGCAGCGAGTGCGGGGGCGGATGGGCGGCGGCGGGACCGATGCACGTCTGCGCCGACGCCGAGGATCCGCTCGGCAACACCTGCGTGTGGGTGAACTGCGGCTACCACGCCGCGCCGCCGCCGAACCACTACTTCGGAGGCTGCGCGAGCAGCCTGACGGCTGGGACGCTCTGCTGCCAGTAGTCGCCCACCCTAGAGGAGGCTGGTGTGAAATGCCGCCTACTGCGGCTGCCGATACGTGGCAATCTCGGCGCCGTGCTCCCTGCGGCCTCCTCTCCGTACGTCTAGTACGGCTCGTCGGTCCTCGGTCCGCCCGGCGCCGATCTCACCACGTCTCGGGACCCTCGCTACGGCGCCCTTTCACACCAGCCTCCTAGCGGCAGGGGTAGAATCGAGATCCGGTGACCTATCGGACCGACGACGATGCACAGCGCGCGCGGGCCGACGCTCTCGAGCGTGATCGGGACGCCGCGCGAGGCGAGGTCGATCGGCTCCGCGAGCAGCGCCTGCGCAACGAGGTGGAGCTGGATCAGCTGCGCCGCGCGGTCCACCCGACGCGGACGGGCAATCCGGCCAGGACGATCGCCATCGTCGGCGGCCTGTTCGTCGGCGGGATTGCCGTCATAGTCGTCGCCGGCGCCGTGGCCGGTGTGTTTTTTGTCGCGCGGCGCGCGGTGCCGACGCAGTCCATGCCGGTCGAGATGCAGGCGCCCGATCCGGGGTCTGCTGCGGCACCAGTCGAAATGAGGCCGGTCGACGCGACATGGGACGCCGAGATCGTGTCCTCCACGGGGTCCGCTCTCCCGGTGGGGCTGCGCTGTCGTCTGTACGCTCGGATCGAGCAGTACTTGGGTGGTTCGGCTGGGGCGTACTCGGGTGGCTCGAACCGTCTTTCGCGCGTGACCGTCGAATGTCCGACGCGCCTCCTGTACGAGGCATCCGACCTGCAAGGACGCGATAGCGTCGAGTGGCACGCCTTCGAGGAGCCTGCGGACCGAGCGGGGACGCAGCGCTACGGCCTGGACTTCTCGGACTTTCAGGGCGACGCGTCGCGCGTCTCCGTGTCGACGCTCGCGCGGACGGCGAGCGTGTGGAGCGATGGGCCGCCAGCATTTCGCGTGGAGCTGTCGGTCGACGAGCTGTCGGGAGTCGTGGAGTCCCGCACCCTGCCGGGCGCGCAGCGCGGGCCAATGTTCCGGCCCGTGCGCGGCGAGGCCCGGATCGCGCAGGTTCGCGGCAACTCGATCGTGACTCGGGGCGCCCTTTGCGATTTCGAGGTCCGCCCAACGTGGTCGGGTTCGACGAACTGCCGCATCTTCGTGCGTTGCGGACGCACGGTCCTCTACGGAGCGGGGACCAACGGCTATGGACGGTGCACGGTGGACGGGGATCGTGTCGTCCGTGCCGAGGACGACGGGTTCACGCCGCACGACATGGACCCCGAGATCCGGCTCGACCTGGTCGACGGGACGGGTCTCGTGCGCGACGAGGCTGCCGGCACGTCGTTCGCGGTGGACCTGAGGCTCGAAGTCGAGCGGTAGACTGGTCCTGTGATCCGCCGGCTGGCCATCGTCGTCCTGCTCGCAGGTTGCGGCAGCGGAGAAGACCCCGAGCGCGACGAGGCTGCGGCGCTCGAGTTGCGCGCCGCGAGGGACAAGCTGCGCAGGCGCGCGCTGGACGCCTATGGCGCGTTTCGCGCGATCCCCGCGGACACGCGGGCCGGGCGGCGCGCCCGGGAAGACCTCGCCCGGGCCGACGTGCTCTACCGCGAGGGCATCCGGCTCGCCGAAGCGGAACGGGAGGCCGAGGCGGGCGATCGGCTCGCGCGCGCAGTGCGCATCGCGCCCATCGATCCGCGCCTGTACCGCCGCCTGGGCGACGTCTACATGCGGCGGTACGAGCGGACGCGCAGCTGGGCGGACTACCAGCGCGGGATGGAGTACTTCCGCAAGGCGGTCGACGCGCTCGCGGCCACGCCCGCGCCAGCGCCCGACGCCGTAGCGCGGGGACCCGGCGCCCGATCGCTCGCGGCAGTCCTCGCGGCGCTCGTCGCGATCGCCGCGGGAGTCCTGCTGCTGCACCGTGTGCGCCGCGGCGAGACGCTCGAGGAGCTGATCGAGAAGAGCCCCGAGATGCACCCGCAGGTCGCCTACCAGGTCGGAGCGCTGCGTCACGAGCTGCTCAAGCACCGGATCGGTGCCGTGTCGGACGCACTGTCGGCCCTGCGCGTGGGCCGGTCGAGCCTGCCGGAGATCGCCTATCTCGCCGGGAGGCTCTTCGGCGGCGAGCCGATCGCTCGGGTCTGGGAGACGCACGTCGACGCGCTCGAGCGGGCGAGCGGCGGCCGCCTGAACCTGCGCTGGCGGGATCGGAGGTTCCGGCGGGCCGGCCGGGCATTGCGGGAGATCGGGCGGCTGCGCCGGGATTTCGCGCGCCCGGACGAACGCCTCGCTCGGCGGCTCGGCGACCTGCACGCGCAGGTCCAGCAGTTCGACGCCTGGCTGCGCGAGCTCGCGGACCGCTTGACCCTGGCGAAGGTGGACGCGGCCCTCCTGCGAGAGGTCGTGTACGCGGTCCAGCAGGAACACCAGGCGGGCGCCGTCCACGTCGACGAGATCCGCTACGGGGACGTCCCGCCCGACGTGCACGTGGAGGTGTTCCGGACGGACCTCGTGATCGTGCTCAAGAATGTCGTGCGCAACGCGATCCTCGCGATGGCCGACGAAGCGCCCGGCCGCGCCCTCGGCCTGGAGGTGCGCCTGGAGCCCGAGCCGACCGGCGAGGAATCCGTGACGGTCGTCGTCCGCGACACGAGCGCGCAGACGCTCACCACCGAGGCGATCTACGAACGCAAGCTCGACCGGGGCCTGGGCCTCGTGACCGCCGCGCTGGACCGGTACAACGGATCGATCTCGGTGGAGCCGTCGACTGGCGGTTTCCGGAAGGCAGTGGCGCTGCGGTTCTTCAGGGCGATGAGGGACGGAGCCTAGCAGCTGGCTGCTACTGCGGTCGTTCGAGTTCCTCGCATGCCGCGAGCGCGGCCTGGCCGGCGGACTGGGCGGTGGTGCGAAGGCCGGAGGGGCCGGCAGCGGGTGGCGCTCCGCCTTCGCCTCCGGACACTCCCCGGATCGCCGTCGTGACGCGCTCGGCCGCAGTTGCCACGCCGTCGAGCCGCGAGGAGTGCTGGGCCTCCGCCTCGACTCCGTCCAGGGCCTTTCCGGCGTAGGCCTGCGAGATGGCCTCCGCGGCGTTCGCGGCTCCTTCCACGGCGGCGACGTACGCGCGCCGGGCGTCCGCGAGCGCGATGCGCGGCGCCATCTTGATCCGCGCCGCCGCGGCCGCGGCGGGGTCTGGCGGTCCGCTCGCACCTTCGGCGACGGCGCTGCGCTCGGCTGCTTCGGACAGCGACTTCATCTGAGCGCGGATTCCCTCGATCTCGGACCCGAGCGCCTTGCCGTACGCGGCATACGCATCCCGCGCCTCGTTCTTCTTCCCGTCGCACGCCTGCCTCTCCGCCTCGCCCGGCCCGCAGGCCGCGCAAAGGGTGCCGAGCAGGCCCCCGATCATGACGTCTCGCATGGGACCCTTGTATCACGGAGTACGATGCCCACCGTGGCGGAGGCGACGCTGCTCCTCGTCGAGGACGGGACCGAGTACCGGTCCTTCTTCGAGCTGTTCCTCGCCGATCCGTACACGGTCGTCCACACGCAGAACGGCGCGGCGGCGCTCTCGGCGCTCGCTGCCGGCGGGATCGACGCGATCGTCCTGGACATGCGCTTCGACCGGACGCCGACCGAGCTGCTCCTCGGGGACGTGGACGAAGTCACGCGGCGCCACTTCGGCCGCGACCGCGATCGTGCCCTCCGATACCTGCAGGATCAGCAGGGAACGTTGATCTTGGAGACGATCCGTCAGGCGGGGCACGTTCACCCCGCGCTCTTCATCAGCGACATGCCGCCGCGCCGCGCCCTGAACCTCCGGAAGCTCTACGGTGCGGTCGCCGCGGTACCCGGCTTCGACGCCGCGGCGATCCGGTCGGCCCTGCGCGATCTGGGCGTCGGATGACGCTGCGTGAGCGCCTCGCGCGCGCGGAGCACGACGTGGCGAAGTATGCCGCGCTGACCGCGCGAAACCTCCCGGTCCCTCCGTGGGATGCGCGCCTGATGGACGCAGTCGCCCGGGACGTCCTGCAGACCGACGGCCGCCGGCCCGTGTGGGAGGTCTGGGCGGATCGCCGCGCGGACCTCGCCGACATCGCCGTGGATCTGGACGACGTCGACCGGCGGATCGACTCGATCCGTTCGCGCGAGGCGGAGATCCGCGCGCCCGGCCGTCCCGGCGTGGACGAAGCGCTGGTCGCGGATCTGCGTGCGCTCGTCCGCGCGATGCGCGACCTGCGCGCGCGTGTACACTGATCGCGTGGGCCTGATCGTACTGGTCGCAGCCTGGTCGACCGCCCGGCCCGCGTGGGCGCAGGTCGTCGTCAACGAGGTCGACTACGACCAGCCGGGAGTCGACACGGCCGAGTTCGTCGAGCTCGCGAACGTCGGCGGGGCGGGCGTCGACCTCGACACGTTCACGCTCGAGCTCGTCAACGGCAACCTGGGCGGCGCCGCCATCTACCGGTCGATCGACCTGCCGGCCTTCGTCCTTCCCGCCGGGGGCTACTACGTCGTGTGCGCGAACGCAGCGACCGTCGCGAACTGCGACCTCGACTCGGCCCCGGACACGGACTGGATCCAGAACGGAGCCCCGGACGCGGTGGGGCTGCGGGACGGAGTGCTGCTGGTGGACGCCGTCAGCTACGAGGGCGACAGCGGCGCGCCGTACACCGAGACGACCGGGGTGGGACTGTCGGACAACGATGCGGCGATCCAGCGAGGGATCGCACGCTTCCCGAACGGGTCCGACACGGACGCCAACGCGATCGACCTGTCCCGCCGCTGCATCACGCCGGGCGAGGCGAACGAGTCGCAGTCGATCAACTGCCCCTGCGGGAACGGCGTGCTCGACGGCCCCGAGACCTGCGACGACGGCGCGGCGAACGGAGCGACCGAGTGCGGCTGCCAGGCGGTCGTCTGCCAGATGCCTCCGGCCGGGTTCGTCTGCGGGGACGCGACCGACGACGAGTGCCGCGATCCCGACTCCTGCGACGGACTGGGTTCGTGCCTGTCGAACGATCCGGCGGCCGGCAGCGCGTGCGGAGACGGATCGGACACGGATTGCACCGATCCGGACGGCTGCGACGGGGCGGGCACTTGCCTGTCGAACGATCTCGCCGCGGGCGAGGGCTGCGGGGATCCGCGCGACGACGACTGCACGGAGCCAGACGACTGCGACGGCGCGGGCGCCTGTCTCGCCCACGACGAGGTCGACGGCCTCGGCTGCACGGACGACGGGATCGAGTGCACGGACGACGAGTGCGCGGCCGGCGTCTGCGAGCATCCCTTCGCCGCCGCGGGCGCGGCGTGCGGGAGCGATGCGGACGGTGCCTGTACGGACCCGGACTCCTGCGACGGGCTCGGCGCCTGCGAGGCGAACGACCTTCCCGACGCCGCCGACTGCGACGACGGCGCCTTCTGCAGCGGGGTCGATTCCTGCGCTGCCGGCGCCTGCCTTTCCGCGGGCGATCCCTGCGACGCGGCGCTCGAACTTTGCGACGAGGCGACGGACGCCTGCCTTCCGGTCGTCGTCGCCGAGGACGCGGGCCCCGACGCGGGCCCCGATGCAGGCGCCGACGCGGGGCTCGACGCGGGCGCCGACGCCGGGACCCCCGGTGACGACGCAGGATCCGATTCCGACGGCGGGCTGGCTGTCGACTCTGGCGCCGGCGGACCGCGTTCCGGAAGGGGCGCCGAGGGCGGATGCGGCTGCAGGCATGCGGGCCCGTCGTGCGGAGGGCTGCCGCTCGCCGCGTTGATGGTCGCTATGGCGTCTCGCACCGCCCGCCGACGGTGCACGCCAGCGAGAAGGGGACGGTCGGGTAGCCGTTGAGGGGCGACACCTCTCCAAAAGAAGAGACCCGGTAGCGATCGTCCGTCACGACGATTCGAATCGTGCCGTTCGCGACGAGGGGCTGGACGGGCGGCTGGCTTTCGCACGGCGAGTTTCCGCGCTCCGTTTGCAGGACGAACTGGACCTCCGGGGGTGTCAGGCTGGTGTAGGCCTCGCAGCTCGGGTGCCCGTAGGAGTTCTTCCCCGTCGAGACGACGGCGACCTCGGGGCGCAGTGCGTCCACGAAGCCGGGCTCCGACGCGTTGGCGGCGCCGTGGTGCCCGACCTGGAGCACCTCGAGGTCCACGCCGCGAGCCGCGAGCGCCGCCCCGAGGGCCGGCTCGACCGGTGCGTTCTCCGCTCCAGCGGGGCGTCCGATGAGGTCTCCGGTCACGAGGAAGTCGAACCCGGAGGGGCCGGAGACCAGGACGGCGAGCGATCTCTCGTTGTCGGTGTTCACCGACGGGACGACGTCGGTCCGGCCGATCACGAACCCCTGGCCTGCCACGACCGTCGCCGTCCAGCCGCCGCCGAGGTCCATTGCGTGTCCGAGATCGTCCGGGCCGTCGATGGACACGCGCTCGGGCGCGCCGGCGAGGCACCGCTGCCACTCGGCGATCGAGGTGTTCGTGCGCCGCGGCGTTCCGGGATCGACCAGCTCCCGGGTCGGGAAGGTCGGCCGCCGCGTGCAGTCGCGCTGCCAGAGGATCGAGTACGAGCTGGAGGTCGTCACGAACCCCCCGAGGTGGTCGGCGTCGTAGTGAGTGAGGACGACGTAGTCGAGAGAGGGCCGCTCGATGCGCTCGAGAAAGGTGTGGATCAGGCTTCCCGAGTCGATGGGCTCGACTCCGGGCGCGCGATCGGCGGGCGGCCAGATGTGGCCGCCGTCCACGAGCATCGAACGGCTCCCGGCGGAGGCCGGACCCACGACGAGCGTCGCGGCGCCCTGGCCGACGTCGATGAAGTAGATCGTCAGGCCGACCTCGGGTTCGTCGGGAGCGAGCCCAGCGCGCGCGTGGACGGGCGTCGCCTCTGGCACGACCGGCGGCGGCGCGGCCCTCGGCTGCGGTCGCGGCGCCGCGCACGCGGCGAGCAGGCCCGCGAGGGCGAGACGCACTACTTCCCGGTGACTAGCGCGAGCCCCATGATCGCCCCGAGGGCGCCGGCGACCGCCGGCCGGCAAAGCAGGCCTCAGGAACCGCCGATCGCAGCGAATGCCTTGCCCGCCACGACGAGCACGGCGGCTCCGGCGATCGCGGCGAGCACGAGCTTGATCACGTCCCAAGCCTGGGGGCGGCGGGTGCGCACGTCAAGGCGCGCATGCATCGGGGTACGATGCGAGCAGATGCCGCCGCGCGTCCTCATCGTCGACGACCGCGACGGGTACGCACGCCTGTGCCACGAGTTCCTGCGCGACTGCGAGTACGTCACGCGCTGCGAGCTGCCCGGGCCTTGCTGGGAGTGCCCCGAGAGGCAGGGATGCACGCTGACCCACGCCCACTCCTGGCGCGAGCTGGACGAGGCACTGTCCCGAGCGAAGGGCCGCGTCGACGCCGTGCTGCTCGACGTCGCGTTCGACCTGCCGGACTCGGAGCTGCTCCCGGAGGACAAGCCCGACCGATCGGCGGCTGCGATGGAGCGGCTGCGGCGCTACCAGGGGATCGAGATCCTCTCGCGCCTTCGCCGCAAGTGGGGCGAGTTGCCGGTGATCCTCATGACGACGCACGAGGACCTCGCCTTCGAGGACATGGCGGATCGTCTGCGCGCGGAGGAGTACACGTACCTGATCGAGGGCGATTCCTCCGACGCGCACGCCCTGCGCTTGCAGATCGCGCGCGTGGCCGAGCGAGGCCGCGCGACCCCGGAATCCGGCGGCTTCTTCTGGGGGCGCAGCGCCCGGATGCAGGACCTGCGGCAGAAGGCCGAGGTCCTCGGCGCCACCGACCGGCCGGTGCTCGTTCTCGGCGAGACCGGGACCGGCAAGAGCCTCTTCGCCGAGAAGGTCCTGCACGCACTGAGCGGCCGTCGCGGTCCGTTCTGCGCGGTGGACCTCGCGGCGATCCCCGAGACGCTCGTCGCCTCGGAGCTCTTCGGCACGGCGCGCGGCGCGTACAGCGGCGCCACCGACCGCGCCGGCCGCTTCGAGCACGCGAGCGGCGGGACGCTCTTCCTCGACGAGGTCGGCAACCTGTCTCCGACCGTCCAGAAGGCGTTGCTGCTCGTCCTGCAGGACCGGCGCGTGACCAGGCTGGGCGCGAACGAGCCGCGAGACGTCGACGTCAAGCTCGTCGCTGCCACGAACGACGACCTCGGTGCGCGCGTGGCCGACGGGACCTTCCGAGCGGACCTCTTCATGCGCCTCAACCCGGCCGCTTCGCTCGAGATCCCACCCCTGCGTGAGCGACGCGAGGACGTGGACGACCTCGTGCGCCTTTTCGCGCGGCGCGGTTTCGCCTCGGGAGCGAACCGGCGCCTGCTCGGGGCCTACGCCGAGCGTGCCGGCCTCGATCCCGCCGCTGCCCGCGTCGACGTCGCGCTCGGCGAAGAGGGGGGGGGGCCCTGGATCACGTTCGCCGTTCCGAAGAAGTCCGCGGACGAGCTGCGGCGCCATTCCTGGCCGGGCAACGTCCGTCAGCTCGAGGGCGTGGTCGACAGCGCGCTCGCCTTCGCGCTCGTCGACGCCGCGAGGGCGCCGAAGGCGTCCAACGAGATTCCGGTTTCCGCCCGCGGCATCCGCGAGCTCCTGCGCGCGGCGGACTCGGCGCCGAGCGCCGCGGATCGAGGCGGAGTTTCCGTGCAGCTGCGCCGAGCGGCCTCCCTGCACGACATCGCCCGCGACGTCGAGCGCCAGTACTTCGAGCGGCTCTACCAGGACACCTCCGGCGACTTCGGTCGGATGGCGGCGATGCTGCTCGGCAAGGACGATCCGGTGTCGGCGCGCAAGGTGCGCCTGCGGTTCAACCAGCTCGGGTTGCGCGTGAAAGGGAGGGGGTCGGGGTAGGAGGCCGTGGTGCGGCCGGTTCCGGTTCCGGTCGCGGTTCCGGATCCGGTTCCGGTTCCGGTCGCGGTTCCGGCTCCGGATCCGGTTCCGAATCCGGTTCCGGTCGCGGTTCCGGCTCCGGATCCGGTTCCGGTCGCGGTTCCGGCTCCGAATCCGGTTCCGGTCGCGGTTCCGGCTCCGAATCCGGTTCCGGTCGCGGTTCCGGCTCCGAATCCGGTTCCGGTTCCGAATCCGGTTCCGGTTCCGGTTCCGGTTCCGAATCCGAATCCGGTTCCGAATCCGGTTCCGGTTCCGAATCCGGTTCCGCGTCTTGAGTCGATCCTCGAACCGCACGTCCGCGGCTCCCTTCGCGTCGGGGTTCCCTCCCTTGATGGCGCAAGCACCGCGCCAACGCCTTGCAGATCGCGCCTCGAGCCACCCGTCGATCGACTGGCGTCGTCACGGTGCGTGCGCCTGAAGCGGGCGTGAACCCCGACGCGAAAGGAGCCGCTCCGATGCGATTCGACGCCTTCGAGATCACACTCCAACTCATCCGTTCCCTGCGAGAGCCGCTTGCCCGCCTGGAGCGGCGAGACCCCGCACTGGCCGTCCAGACGCGCAAGGCCGCCGCTTCGATCGCCCTCAACCTGCGAGAGGGCCGGCGGCGCGTCGGTAAGGACCGCACCCACTTGTGGCGAGTCGCAGCCGGGAGCGCCGACGAGGTGCAGGCCGCGTTGCTCGTTGCCGAGGCTTTCGGTTACCTCGAGCTGCCCAGCCTCACACGGCCGCTCGAACTCGCGGATCGCGTGCTTGCCATGCTGTGGCGCATGACCCGGTGATTCCGGGTCCGCCTGCAAGCGAACGATCCCGTTCACCTGCGGGGAGGGGCTCTCTCGGCCCTGACTGCGACGACTACGATCCGGAGACATGGGAGGGCGAGCTGCTGTGCGAGCTCTGCCCGAAAGATCCTCATTTCGAGGGATGCCCCTGCAACTCCTCCGACCATCCGGAGCCGGAAGTTTGTTACGCCGGACCGTTCGGTGAGATCGGCGTCGGCGTCTGCTCGGCCGGAGAGCGCGCTTGCGAGGGAACGTGGACGGGATGTGTCGGACAGGTCCTTCCAACGAAGGAAGAGTACGACGGCGAGGACGACGACTGTGACGGCGAGGTAGACAACGGCTGCTGATCCCGCCCTCCTGCGGTCACTCCGCGGCGAGGATCGCGGCGATCCCGTCCGCGACGGCCCCCAGCGCCGGGGCGTAGCTGGCGGCGCAAGTGGAGCCGAGCGCCGCGAAACCGCCTGCTTCCTCGACGGCGCGGGCGAGTTCGACGAAGCGGCGGCCGGGGTAGCCGGGGCCGGAGGGGCCGTCGCACGCGTGCTCGAGCGACGCGCCGTAGACGTCGACGCGTTCCTGCATCCGCGTGTCGGCGAGGATTGCGTCCCAGTCCGCGGACAGCAGGTCGGGCGGGATGCCCGTGACGGCGCCGACGACGAGCCGGTCCGGCCGCGCGCGGGCGTGCAGCGATGAGGCGGTGTCGGCAACCGCGAGCAGCATCGCCGGGTACTCGTGGCAGCGCAGGTTGAGCGCGCCCATCTCCTCGTAGATCTGCGGGTCCCCGACGCTGCAGTCGTCCTCGTCGTCGATGAAGACGACCGCGAGGACGGCGCCCGGCCGCAGAAAGCCTCCGTTCGCGCCACCCGGTTCGGACTGCACCCCGATCGCCTTGCCGGCGGCGGCGAAGGGCTGCTCCCAGCCGCACCCGGCCGTGCCGGGCGACGTGACGCAGGAGACGTGCGTGCCGATCGACGCGTCCGGCGCGTCGGCGGACCAGTCCAGCCATCTCGGATAGTCGGGGTTGCACCCCGAGGCTCCGGACGCGACGTGGAGCAGCGCCCCGTCGTCGCCCGGTCCCACGCATCCGGACACCGCGTCCGCCGCGCCCAGGTCTCCCGACGTGACGCCGATGTGCAGGCTGCCGAGCTGCCCGCTTGCCAGGAGGGCATCGACGAATGCCCCCGCGGCCTCGGTCAGCAGGCCCTGCTCCTCGCCCATGGCGTTGCCCGTGTCGACGACGAAGAGGACGTCGACTGCGCCGGGGAGCGGCGGGGGGCCGGTGTCCGTGTCGCCGCCCGTGTCCGAATCGGTGTCCGCGTCGGAGTCGCCGTCCGTGTCCACGTCCGAGTCGGCGTCCGAGGAGGGCTCCGCCTCGACCTTCCCGCACGCCGAGCACACCCATGCCAGCAGGACCGCTCTGGGGACCATCGTCCGCGCCTTCCTGCGCGCCGAGGCGCGCCCTGCGCGAAGCCGGCCCGCGACGTCCCGCGCCCCTCCATTGTTGGTTTGCGCGTGTCCGAGATTCATTCCCTGGTACGATGATCCGGGCGCGTAGCGAGGAGGCTCTGATGGAACGGTCCTGGCTCTTGCCGCTTGCGATGGCGGCGGTCTTCACGGGCAGCGGCTGCGGTTGCGGCACGGAGACGAACCCCGCCTTCGACGGCGACGGAGGCGACTCCGACACCGACACGGACGTCGATACGGACGCCGACGCCGACACGGATGCGGACACCGACACGGACGCCGATACGGACACGGACACTGGCTCTGACACCGGGACGGGGAGCGACACCGACACCGGGACGGGGAGCGACACCGACACCGGGACGGGGAGCGACACCGACACCGGGACCGGGAGCGACACGGACACCGGAACGGGCTCGGACACGGACACCGGTACCATCGACCCGGACTGCGACCCCGACCCTGATCCGCCCGGAGGCGAGGCCTGCCCCGCGGCGTGCACTGGCGGCTGTGACCGCGAGACCAACACCTGCTCGATCGACTGCGAAAGCGTGAGCTGCGACGGCTTGACTCTCGACTGCCCGGCGGGCTGGGCGTGCGACATCCGCTGCATCGGTGCGGACGCGTGCGACACCGGAACGGTCAACTGTCCGCCCGGTCACGCCTGCCGGCTCGTCTGCGAGGGTGGCAACGACGCGTGCGGAGACATGAACGTGAACTGCGGCGCCGCGTCGTGCAGGGTGCAGTGTGGCGGCGACGCGTGCAGCGGGATGGACGTCATGTGCGGCCTGGGCGCCTGCATCGCCGAGTGCGAGGACGTGCCTTTCCCGACGATGCACTGCGGCGAGTCCTGCGACTGCCGGGGCTGCTGACGTCCGCTTCCATTTTTTTTGAGACGGTCCGGGTCGCCGGCTGCCTCTACCAGTCGGTGCGGACCGGGCGCGGTCTCATTTCGACCATTGACCTGTCATGGCGGGGCGTGTTCTCGTCCGCCAAGGTCGGGATCCTCGCGCCTGCGGCAAGGCGCTTGCAGGCTGGGACCGACCGCGGAGGGCAGCGGTGGACCACGGCCAGAAACACCGCAGGTTCCGGTAGGCGCATGGCACGGCGCCCCCCTGGCAGTAGCCCCGGATGCTACCTGCAGGTGGCGTTGCTGGTGTGCGCGGTCACCGGGTGCGGCGAGGAGCCGGGCGGGAAGTTCGAGGCGAGCATCGGCAGCCCCTTCGAGGCGGAGGTCGAATCGCTCGCGACCGAGCCGGTGACTTTTGCAGCTGCGCTGCAGGATTACGGCGCCGTCGCTTCCGCCGGCACCTTCCTCCGCTTCGATCCGATCTCGGGCGCGGCGACCGACTACGGCGCCGGCGCCGGCGAGATCGCCTCTGCTGCGAGCATCTCGGATGGCACTCTCGTCGTCTCGGGCTCGGAGGGGATCTTCGCGGTGCAAGGCCGGACGCTGGTCCCGAGCCCGCTGGGCGAAGTCGTGGCGTCCGAGTCGCCGCCTGCGCTGTTCGTCGCGCCCGGTCCTGTGGGCGACGACCTGTGGATCGGTTCTGCCGACTCGATCCTGCTGTGGCGCGGCGGCGAGGTCCTCGCTCCCGACCTCGGCGGACTGCCCGTGGCCGGTGCCCGGTTCGCGTACGGCTCCGCGGCGACGGACGGCGGCGATCCGGCGGTGTGGGTCGCCACGGAAGCCGACGTCTACGGCCTCGCCGACGCAGGCGGCGATGCGCTTCGCGCGTATCCCGACGGGCATTCCGTCGCCCCCACCGGGATCGGCGCCGACGCACGCGGCCTCCTGTGGGTCGCGAGCTCTGGCAAGGTGCATCGCCGCCACGAAGACGGGACGTGGGACTGGACGTCGTTGCCCGATCCGGTCGTGACCCTCGCGGCGAGCCATCGCCGCCGCGACGTGTGGATCCAGACCGAGCAGTCCCTCTTCCACACGGATGGAGGCGACTTCCGCGAGGTGTCGAACGCGCCGACGGGCGCGCTCGTCGCGGTCGATCCGGCGGGGCGCGCGCTCCTCGTGGGCGACGAGGGCCTGCACCGGGTGGCGGCGGGCAGGCTCCTCTTGCTCTCGGGCCTCGGAGACGGCACGGAGCTCGTGGGCTTCGCGATCGTGACGATCATCCCGACGCGCGCCGAGGGCCTCGTCTCCATCGAAGCGACGATCGACGAAGCGCCCGCCGAGGTGAGCGCCGATCCGTGGCGCGTGAACGTCGACCCTATCGGGATGTCGGACGGTGCGCACTCGCTCACGGTCAGCGCTACCTACGACGACTCGCGTGCGCCCGTGACCGCGTCGCTCTACTTCTCGGTCGGCGAGTTCGAACCCGCGACCTGGTCGCGCGACGTCGAGCCGCTCTTCGTCGACAACTGCAAGAAGTGCCACGGGCCGGACGGCGGCGCGCACCGCCTCGATACGGCGGCCCGATGGGAGAACGACATCGACAAGGTCCTCGAGATGACGACGTCGCAGAGGATGCCTCTTCCCCCGAACGACCCCCTCACCGACGAGGAGATCCAGCTCATCCAGAGCTGGCGCGCCGGCGGGTTCCCGGAGTGATCATGAGAACGATCGCGATCGTTTCCCTGCTCTTCCCTCTCGCGGCCGCGGCGCAGGAGGAGTGCCCTCCGGTCGAGACCGAGATCGACGGGCACCGTACGCTGCGCGCGTTGTCGCTCGATCTTCGCGGCAACGTGCCGACCGTGGAGGAGTACGACGCGGTCGATTCGGACGGCGAGGTCCCGGAGGAGGTCATCGACGAGTGGCTGGCGTCGGAGGAGTTCCTGACGCGCGCGGTCCGTTTTCACCGGGATCTGCTCTGGAACAACATCGACAACGTCTCGCTCACCGACTACCGCGGAACGATGGGGCGCACGGATCCGGAGGAGATCTACTGGCGCGGTCGCCAGGCGGTCCTCTACCGCGGCGACGAGGTCCCCTGCCTCGACCAGGAAGCGGAGTTCGGGCCCGACGGCCTGCCGATCGCCTATCTGCAGGGCGACACGACCTGGCGGGAGGGCTGGGTCTGGGTCGAGCCGTACTGGTACCCGGGCACGCTGATCAAGGTGTGCGCCTTCGACGCGCAGGACGGGTACCTGTCTCCGACCGGGACGCACTGCGACCGGCTGGAGGGTTACAACGACGCGGCGTGCGGGTGCGGGCCGAGCCTGGCGTGGTGCCGGTACGGCTACTACCAGGAAGGCATCACACAGGGCCTCGCGCAGGACGTCGACCGACGGATCGAGTCGGTGCTGCGCGACGGACGGACGTACCTGGACCTCTTCACCGGGCGCCAGGCGTTCGTCAACGGGCCCACCGTGCACTTCTGGAAGCACCAGACCGGCATCCCCGCGAACGTCGAGCTGCAGCCCGTTCCGGTCCCGGTCGAGCAGCTGCCGGACCTCGACTTCACGGAGACGGACGAGTGGATCGAGATCCAGCTCGGCGAGGAGCACGCGGGGATCCTGACGTCGCCCGCGTACCTGCTGCGCTTCCAGACGAACCGCGCGCGCGCGAACCGCTACTACAACGCATTCATGTGCCAGCCGTTCCAGCCGCCGGTGGGCGGATTGCCCGCGCCGGGCGAGAGCGTGCCGGTCCTGGACCTCCAGGTGCGCGACGGCTGCAAGTACTGCCACGGGCTGCTCGAGCCGTCGGCCTCGTACTGGGGAAGATGGGCGCAGGGCGGCGGAGGCTTCCTCGACCCGGTCCGCTTCCCCGCTGTTCGAGACGACTGCGCGCTGTGCGCGGCCACCGGGTCGTGGTGCAGCGAGGAGTGCCGCGATCACTACGTCGTGACGGCGCTGACGCCGGAGGAGGACCCGTACCTCGGCTGGCTGCGGTCCTACGAGTTCCGCCGTCCGGAGCACGTCGACCACATCGAGGACGGGCCTGCGATGCTCGCGCTGCGCTCCGCCGTCGACGGACGCTTGCAGGGCTGCTCCGCGAAGAACGCAGCCCGGTGGCTCCTGGGGCGAGAAACGCTCCCCGACGAGGATCCCTGGGTCGACGAGCTTGGACAGGCTTTCGTCGATTCGGAGTGGGACTGGAAGGCCCTCGTGAAAGCCATCGTGACGAGTCCGGTCTACGGGAGGGTGCAATGATCCGCGTCCTCGCAGTTCTCCTTCTGACGGCCTTTGCCTGTGGGGGAGACGAAGGCCCGACGAGCACGCGCGTCGACCTCGAAGGCCAGGGCGAGGTCGGGCTCACGCCGGACGGCGCGACCGGCAACGGCATCCGCCCGCGCCGCCGGATGGACGTCGATCAGCTCACCGCGTCGATCCAGCGTGTGACCGGCGGAATCGGATGGGTCCGCGGCTGGGACGGCGCCGACTACTTCGACGTCTACTCGGGGACCCTGGGCAAGCCGAACTACACCGACCTGACGGCCGAGGACCTGACACCGTCGCTGCTCTTCCAGAAGTTCCTCGACGACGCCAGCCGCGAGGTCTGCGACGACCTGGTGGACCGCGAGGAGACGGCCGCGGCCGTGGATCGCGTCCTGTGGACGAGCGACGATCTGCGGGAGAGCCTGCACGCGGCACTGCTTCGTTGGCACGGAACCTCGGTCGCGGCCGGCTCGGCGCGCATCGACCCGTGGGTGACGCTGTACGAATCGAGCGCGGCTGCTGTGCCGGACGATCCCATGGGCGGCTGGCGCGCCGTGTGCGTCGGCCTGTTCCTCCACCCGGACTTCTACTCGTACTAGGAGACGCGGCCATGGCCATGATCACGAAGCAGTCGAGGAGAGACTTCCTGTGGGCGTCCCTGGCGGCGGGCGGAGGCGCGGCCTCTGCATTCGGCGGGCTGGGGCCCCTGATGCGCCTGGCTCACGCGGGCGGCGCGGCGGACCGGTATTACGTCTTTTGTTATTTCAGCGGCGGCTGGGACCTCTTGCTGTCGCTCGATCCCCGCGACCCCACGCGATTCAACTCCGAGAACATCGGCGACACGCTGATCCAGCCGGGCTACGACCAGCTCGACGACGATGGGAACGACGGATCGCTCGTCGAGACGAAGGCGGGCATCACCTTCGGTCCGTACATCGGAGACCTGCGCGCGCATGCCGACGAGATCGCGGTGATTCGCGGCATGAGCATGGAGACGCTCACTCACGAGGCGGGGCTGCGCCGGTTCCTGACGGGCAAGCCACCGTCGGGCCTGCTCGCGCGAGGTTCGTCCGCGGCGACCTGGCTCGCGGGGACCTTCGGGGAAGCCGATCTCATCCCGAACCTGTCGGTCCGTGTCGAGAGCTACAACGTCGACCTGCCGAACTTCGCGAGCGCGCTGAAGGTGCAGAACGTCCCGGACCTCGTCGACGCGCTCGAGCCCACCACCTCGGGCCTCGGAGACGCCGAGAGGGAGGCGATCGGCCTCTTGCTCGCGACGAATGCGACCTGCCCCGCCTCGGTCCGCTCACCGTTCCTGCAGCAGGCCGAGTCGTCCCGCATCCGCGCCCGACAGATGGTCGCCAGCAACCTCTTCCAGCTCTTCGACTTCCAGGCGGACACGCCGGAGATGGAGGCGCTGCGCGGCCACTACGGCATCCCGCGCTATGGAAGCCTCGACACGCCGGAAGCGCAGGCCGCGATGGCGTCCGTCGCGATCACCGGCGGGATCTCTCGCGTGGTGTCGATCCAGGCGGCGAGCGGGCTCGACACGCACTACGACGAGTGGCAGACGGACCAGGGCCCGAACCAGGAGCGCGGCTTCAACGCGATCGCGCGGCTCGTCGAGGACCTCGCCGCGCGCGAGCACCCGGGAACCGGCGACAGCTGGCTGGACCACACGACCATCGTCGGGTTCTCGGAGTTCGGCCGGACCGCTCTGCTCAACGCGAGCACCGGTCGAGACCACTCGCTCACTTCCGGATGCTTCCTTCTCGGCGCGGGAATCCGCGGCGGGACGGTCGTCGGCCGATCGAGCGACATGGGGATGGCGCCGACGACGACGAACCTGGAAACAGGCGAGAGCGACCGCGAGGGCGAGGTGATCAAGCCCGAGCACGTGATCCGCGCGCTGTTCGTGGACTCGGGGATCAGCGAGGACGTCGCGGACCTGAGGGTCGAGCCGCTGACGGCGATCCTGCGATGAAAGAGAAGCAACAGGAGACAGGAAACCGGCAACGGGCAACAGGCAATGCATTGCCCGTTGCCTGTTTCCTGTTGCCTGTTTCCTGTTTCCTGTTGCTTTCCGGATGTCTCTGCAGCGACGAAAAGAAGCGAGGAGGCACGGACGCCGGGCAGGAGCCGCTTCCTCTCTGCGATCCGCCCTTGTCCGTCGAGCCTGCGGAGTCGTCCGTCCGGCCGCTCGACATCGTCCGGCTGCAGGCCGCCGGCGGGACGGGCGAGTACCGCTACGAGGTGACGACGGAGGAGACGGGCGGCTTCGTCGACGAGCGCAACGGGAACTACCTCGCGGGGGAGAACGCGGGGACGGACACGATCACGGTGACGGACGACGCCTGCGACGGCGAGGCGACCGCGACGGTCACGGTCGGCGCGCCGTTCGCCGTCCGCCCGCTCGAGGTCGAGCTGCCGCCGGGCGGCGGATTCACCTACGAGGTGACGGGCGGATCCGGATCCTTCTCGTGCGAGCTCGTCGTCGCGGGGTCGGGTGCGACCGTGACCGACGCCTGCCGCTACACCGCAGGCGATGTGGAAGGAGACGACGTCGTCGCGGTGACGGATACCGAGACGGCCGACGAGATCCGCGGCGTCGTGCGCGTGCGCGACGGCGCGCGGATCGTGCCCGACCCGCCGCGGATCGCCTTCCCTGTCGGGCAGACCTGGGCGCTCGACGTCGCGGGCGGCAGCGGCGTCTTCGACGTCGAGGCGTCAGGCGCTGCGGCCACGGCGGAGGGGACCACGCTGACCGGGGCTTCCGCCGGGCGATCGACCGTCACGATCACGGATCACTTCACCCGACAGACCGCAGAGGTCGTGGCGGACGTCGTCTCCCCGCAGCGGGCGGACCTCGGCCGCGTGGGCGACTTCTTCTACTGGGGCGCCGCTCTCGGGCCGGGAGACGTCGACGGCGACGGCAGCCCCGACGCGATCCTCGGGCTCCCGGAGGCGGACGTCGACGCATCCAACTCGGGCGCCGTGTACGTCTGGGCCGGCGGGCCGGACGGACTTTCGGCCGAGCCCGCGCGCGTCTTCTCCGGCCGCGAGGCGGACGAGGCGTTCGGGCGAGGCACCGCCGTGGCGGACATCGACGGCGACGGGCTCGTGGACATCGCCGTCGGCGCGCCGGGAGTGGATCGCGGCGGAGGGGATTCGGGAGAGGTCCGGATCTGGCGTGGCGTCTCGGGCGAGATGTTCGAAGAAGACCCGTGGACGACCCTGTCCGGCCCGAACGGGTGGGACAACTTCGGGTACGCGGTCGCGGCATGCGACTTCGACGGCGACGGGCGGCAGGACGTCGCGGTCGGAGCGCCCTGGGGCGAGGAGCGCGCGGTGGACGACGTGCTCGACGATCAGGGCGTGGTGCACGTCTACCGCGGGACCGAGGACGGCTTCGCGGCTTCTCCGGATCAGACGGTCTACGGAAAGGTCCCGGACGGAGCAGGCGGATGGATCGGGAGCGAGTACCTGCGCTTCGGATACACGCTCGCGGCCGGCGACGTCGACGGCGACGGGCTGTGCGACCTCGCGGTCGGCAACTTCGACTACAACACGGCGGCGGCGAACGACGGGGGCGCGGTGCACGTGTACCGCGGAGACGCCGAGGACCTGCTCGGCGAGGATCCGGCCGCCGCGTGGGCCGGAACCGACGCGGCCGACCTGCACGGATCGCTCGGGCGCAACCTGTCCGTCGGGGACCTCGACGGCGACGGCCGCGCGGAGATCGCTGCGAGCGAGCACGGGTGGAACGGCGGCGAGCAGTACAGGGGGATCGTGCGCGTCTTCTCGGGGAGGGCGCTGGACGGCGTCGCGGACGGCTACGCGCCGACGGGGTCGGCGGATTTCTCGTGGGAGGGCAACCAGAGCTGGGATCAGGTCGGCTATTGCCCGGTGATCGCCGACGCGAACGTGGACGGGCGGCTGGACCTCCTGTCGGGCAATCTCGGCGAGGAGGCGCTGCCGGAGGACTGGGCGGGTCAAGGGACGGTCGCGATCTTCGACGGGATCGAGGGAGCGCTTCCGGCGGCGTCGCCGTCGCGGCACGTCGCTGGGCTCGCAAGCGGCGACGCGTTCGGGCAGGCGGTGGCGGCGCTCGGAGACGTCGATGCGGACGGCGAAGGCGACCTCCTGGTCTTCGCGGGATCGGAATCGAGCCTCGGCTGGTACGTGGGGCGTCCCTTCTTCGTCTCGGGGGACTCCGCGCCCGTCCCGCTCGAGATGCCGGGCCAGCCGGCGGGGCACGGTCTCGCGCGTACGCTCGCGATCCTCGGTGACGTGACCGGCGATGGCCGGGAAGACCTGATCGTCGGCGCGCCGGATGCGGAGATCGCCGCGGACCGGATGAACGCGGGCGCGGCGTACCTGTATCGGGGCGCGGCCTCCGGCTTCGAGGCGGATCCGGCAGCGACCTACGGAGGGTTCCCGGGCAACGACGGCTGGGAGCGTTTCGGGACGCGGGTCGCGTCGGCGGGGGACTTCGACGGAGACGGGATCGACGACTTCGCCGTGATCGCGCGCTACGACGACCGGCCCGACGTGTTCGACGAGACGATCGCGAACCCGCTGGACTGCCCCGGCAGGATCAACGATTCCGGAGCGGTGTACGTCTTCCGGGGTGTGGACGGGGGCGTTCCCGCGAACGCGCCGGATTTCGTCTGGTTCGGGCCGGCGCAGGGGCAGGCGGTCGAGACCCTCGCGGGAGACTTCGACTTCGACGGGGACGGGCGGGGAGATCTCGCCATGGGCGTGCCGTCGCGCGACCCCGCGGGAGCGGACAACGCCGGGAGTGTAGCGATCGTCGCGGGAAGGGACGCGGATCCCGCGGGAACGGTGGTCATCTGCGACAGCGCGATCGAGATGGTCGGCGTGGAGGGGAACGGCAACCTCGGGTACTCGCTCGCGGCGGCCGGGGACGTGGACGGCGACGGCTGCGACGAGGTGGTGGTCGGTGCCGTCGCGGAGGACCTCGGGCAGAGCAACCAGGGAACGGCCCGCGTGATCTTCGGGTGGGGCGCGAGCTGCGCGCGCGCCTCCGCCGAGGCAGTGACGCTCGTCTCGGAGGACCGCGACGCCCAGGCCGGCTACTCGGTCGCGGGTGCGGGCGACGTGGACGGCGACGGGATCGCGGATCTCGCGATCGGAGGCATCTACCACTGGGAGGCCGGAGAGCAGGTCGGTGCGGCGTGGGTCGTTCCGGGCAGCTACCTGTCGGGGCTGCCGCGAGAGGCGATCGTGGGCGGCCGCGCGCCGACGGATGCCGCGCCGATGTTCCCGGGGGAGCTCGGATGGCAGATCGAAGGGCGCGTGCACGGCGAGCAAACGGGGCGCAGCGTGGCCTTCGTCCCGGAGGCGGCCGCCGGCGGCAGGGACGCCGTCGCGGTCGGCGCGGCCTACGCTGACATCCCGGGCGTCTACCGGGCGGGCGGCGTCCGTCTGTACGCCGCGGCCGGATCGTCCGGGATCGATCCAATGCCGATCGCGGCCTTCGGCGGGGAGACCCGCACGATCGACGGACGCGCGGGGGACGTGCTCTCCGCGGGGATGGTTGGCGGGCGCTCCACGCTGGTCGTCGGCGGTTACCGCATGGACGCGGTGTGCCTCGACTGCGGCGCCGCGTTCGTCATCGACCTGGACACGCCGTGACGAACATCTGGGTCGCGCTCCTGGTGTGCGGCTGCGGGACGAGCTCGACGCCGCTCGACGCCGGCGCCGGGGACGCAGATGCAGACGCCGACGCCGATTCGGACGCCGACCTGGATTGCTCGGCCGCGGGCGGCGCCGCCGGTTCCGTCCCCGTCCAGGGCTGTGGCCCGCCCTCGCCGGCCGATCGCCTTCCTCTGTGCGCCGACGACGTCGGCGGCTGCATGCGCGACGAGCAGTGCATGGTCGTCTCCTTCGATGACTGCTGCGGCTTCGACCTCGTTGCGATCGTGGAGTCTCACGAGGCCGAGGTCGTCGCACGGATCCCCGAGTGCAGCGTGACGGACCCCGGCTGCCTCGAGTGCGCGCCGACGCGTTCCGAGCCGCAGTGCCTCGACGGGCGGTGCTTCCTGGTGGACTGCTCGATGGGATGTTACTAGTAGATCCGTCTATCCATTGAAGATCTAGTTCTGCTCCTCGCAGCACATTCCACAATCATTTCCAGCATGTCGTAACGGGCACGCCGCTCGCAATACCTCCTCCCAGGAGGATGCGATGAACGACTCGGTGATGGTGGCCCTCAAGGAACTGCGGGACCTCGAAGACAAGCGCGTGGCGGGAGACGCGGCAAAGCGCAGGGCGCTCGTGGATGCGGAGCGCAGGGCCCGCGAGGATGCGGAGCGCAAGGTCGCCGAAGGGCGCGCGCGAGATGCGGAGCTGGCACGGGCGCGGGCCGAGGAGGAGGGGAAGGCGAGGAAGGCGGAGGACGAGTCCCGCCTTGCGGACCTCGAGCGCCGCCTAGAGGCCGAGCGTCGCATGCGCGCGGAGATCGAGATGCGCATCCACTTGGGGCCGAACGAGCCGGAGGCACGGCGGTCCTTCGCGGGTGTGGTGGGGTGGTCGTCGGCGGGCATCGCGGCGACGGCCCTCGGCTTTGCTTTCTTCGTGATGACGCAGCCTCCGCAGGTCGTGGAGCGGTCGGTGGTCGTCGAGGTCCCGGCCGAGCGACCCGAGGAACCCGCTGCGGCGCCGGAGCCCGACCCCGTCCCGGTCGTGGTTTCCGAGGTCCCCGACGAGCGCCCCGGCAGGCCCATCCGGCCGGGCAAGCGCCCGCCGCAGAAGCAGCCCCCCGTCGAGAACGTCTCGGGGCTCGAGGGCATCGACTGCGACGAGGACGATCCGACCTGTGGCCTCGTTCCGAGCCGATCAAGGTAAGGGCCCGCTCGGGAATAATCTGCCCATATGGGCGTCGAGACGCGAGCCGAGCCGGAGCCCTCGGAGGTGCCGCCGACGCAGGCGTACTCGACGTACGTCGAGGAGGCGGCGCCGAGAAGGCCCGGCGCAGGCCGCGGATCGGCGGCCAGATGGGTAGATTATTTCCGAGCGGGCCCGTAAGTTCCACGGCGTGGACCGCGTCAGCGCCATCGTCGGCGGCGATGTCCGGGTCGCGGCGCGGCTCATGCGCGATGTCGACGATCGAATCCCCGGCGCGTTCGATGTCCTCTCCGCCCTCCACCCGCACACGGGCCGTGCGCGGATGGTCGGCATCACCGGGAATCCCGGCTGCGGCAAGTCGACGCTCGTGGACCGGCTCGTCGAAGCGCACCGAAAGGCCGGCCGCAAGGTCGGCGTCGTCGCCGTGGACCCGTCCAGTCCGTTCACGGGAGGCGCGATCCTGGGCGATCGGATCCGCATGCAGCGGCACGCGACCGACCCCGGCGTCTTCATCCGATCGCTGGCCACCCGCGGCCACCTCGGCGGGCTCTCCCGCAGCGCGCTCGACGTCGCGCGCATCCTGGATGCGATGGGCTTCGACGTGATCCTGATCGAGACGGTCGGCGTCGGGCAGGACGAGATCGAGGTGACGCGCGCCGCGCACACGACCGTCGTCGTGACCGCGCCTGGGCTCGGCGACGAGGTGCAGGCCCTCAAAGCCGGGATCCTCGAGGCCGCGGACGTCTTCTGCGTGAACAAGGCGGATCGCGAGGGCTCCGACCGCGCAGTGAGCGACCTCGAGATGATGCTCGCCCTCGCGACCGAGCCGGTCTTCGCGGGTGCCCACTCAGCGCATCACGCCCCGGGCGCCCTCGATCTCGCCGCCGCCAAGGGCGCCTTCGCGCAAGGCTCGTGGCGCCCGCCTATCGTCAAGACCGTGGCGTTGCGCGGCGAGGGGATCGATTCGCTCCTCGCCGCGATCGACGGCCACGCCCGGCACCTCGCGGCCTCGCCGGAAGGAAGCACCCGCGCGCGGCGACGCGCGAAGGAGGAGATTGTCGCTCGGCTCCGCGAGGCGCTGCTCGCCGGCGCCATGGAGCGGCTCGGGGGAGAGATCGACGCCGCCGTCGAGCGGATCCTGCAGCGATCGGAGGATCCCTACCGCGCCGCGCAGGGGCTCGTACGACGCCTGGCGCCGTCGGGCTGAATCCCGGATCCACCGTCGACGGAACGCCGTTATGGATCCAGACAGTCGTGTCATTGCGTGCCGGCAACGGTGCCGCGGACTTCTAGCAATTTCACCGACTTGCCCGTGGCACGCCCGTTGCTTCGTCCGGATTGCATGATGGACCGACGAAGCTGGCTGACGTGGATCATCCTCTGCGCGGCAGGCTGCGCCGGCAGCGGCGACGAGGCGGGGTTCGGCGGTGCCGGCGACGACTCTTCCGGGGACGCCGACGCCGACACCGATGGCGACTCGGACGCCGACGGCGATACGGACACCGGGACCGGAACGGTCCCGCCCGAGGTCGAGGACGAGGCCGACTTCCGCGCGCCGCAGTCCGGCCGCCGCTTCGTCTACGTCGCGAACGAGGCGCGCGACACGGTGGCGGTCATCGACAGCGAGACCCTGTCCATCGACATCGTCTCGGTCGGAGACTCTCCCTTCGTGCTGGCCGCCGTGCCGGGACAGGAGGCGGCGCTCGTCCTCTACCGGACGCTGCCCGAGGTCGGGATCCTGCGGACGGACGACGTCTCGGGCGAGACGTCGTTCGAGAGACTCGACGTCCAGCCCGGCTCGAACCGCATCGAGGTCGCTCCCGACGGACGCCACGCCCTCGCCTTCTTCGATCCGGATCGCGAGACGGACCCGCGCGCCCCGGAGGGCAGTTACCAGGACGTGACGGTGATTGGCCT